>JAABUX010000759.1_pt1 | contig 52342 bp, 48 predicted proteins | sample 5561851 | NCBI WGS metagenome assembly JAABUX01 (sample SAMN10711883, study PRJNA513361) | rock metagenome | isolation source: Antarctica rocks | place: Antarctica: Victoria Land, Richard Nunatak red sandstone | collected 2016-01-03
ACCGCTGGCCGTCGCGGCACTGGGCGATCAACGTGGCCTGGACCCGGGTCGTCGCCCTGGCCGCGAACCTGCTCGCCTGCTTCCGGCACCTCGCCCTGCCAGCCGGCGAGCTACGGGACGCGGCCCCGACTCATAATCAAGGGGCGCCCCTGCCTACCCCATGAAAAATCCAGGCTGGGCCATAGAGAACTGCGTGGACTACAGGGGATGTGACGTTCAGCGAAGACAGCTCGGCCAGCCGTAGCGGCAGCGGGACAGCCACCTGGCCACCATCCGCGCCATCATCGCGGCCATTAAAGACGCGGCTACCCTGCACGTCTCCGAAGGCCGTCGCGACCACACCACGCCCACCCAAACCCTCCGCCTCCGCGCCCTCGATTAAGACAGATGCTGACATTCACCGAACATGCCGTACCCCTGAGTGTCCCCTCGGTATAGCGCTGGGTGGCCCGTCGGTCGGCACGCCCGGCGGCGTTCTGCGGGCTTCTTGGATGGCGCTCACTAGACAATAATGTTTTGTCAGGACATAGAGGTGCCGCCTTTTTTTTATGCACCCCGCATTAAGCATGTTGCATTCTTCCGGTAATCTGGCGCTGACTCTAGTGAGGCCCGGACAGCAGAAAGGAGGCGCCGTGACAACCACCGGCTGGGGCGGCTGACAGCCCCCGCACCCCCAACCCGAGCACCGCGCACCACGAAGGAGGCCCGCCATCAAGACCACCGGCTGGGGCGGCTGACACCCCCCGCACCCCCAACCCGAGCACCGCGCACCACGAAGGAGGCCCGCCATCAAGACCACCGGCTGGGGCGGCTGACACCCCCGTTACCTTTAGCCAAGTCAGATTGCTGCTGGCCACCGGGCGTCATGGTTCGGCAATGACGGTCCAGCTAGTCGTCGGCTTGCCGGACGCCGGGCAGTATCGCTGCCACGAGTGCGCCCAGCACTCCGCTTACCGCGATTACCCTTGCCGGATGCGCCTGTGCCGCCGCTCCGGCAAGTATCATCGCGGCGCCTTGGCCGAGGCTCATTCCAGCCTGGGCTATGCCGAAGACCTGGCTGCGGCTCTCCGGTGGGGCCGCGCTGACAAATGCCGCACTCGCTGCAGCCTGATAACAGTCAAATATTCCGGACACGAAGAGAATAATCAGAATAAATGGAAGGCTTGGCTCGAGCCCGAAGAGTGCCAGTGCCGCGCACGCTGCGATGGCAAGGGGCCGCATCCAGGTAAGGCGCTTAGCGGGGCTGGCCAGCCGGGTGAACACCAGGCCGCCCGCCGCGGCACCAAGAGCGGTCGCGGCCAGGATCAGGCCCACTGAACTCGTGCCGCCGCCTACTGAGTGCGCCAGCGGGGCGGCCACGCCCTCCGGAACGTTGTAGAACAGCGCCAGCCACCCGAACAGCATCGGATTACGCAGCCCCGGTAATCTGCCCGTAAGCCGCAGGCCCGCTGCGATGTCCGCTCGGTGCGTCGAGCGGCGGACGCCGCTGCGTGCGGCCGGACGGGCACGCACTCGCAGGCGGCTGATCAGCGCGGACACCGCGAACGTCAGTGCGTCTACGGCCAGTGTGGTCCGGACTCCGATGAGGGCGACTAACGCTCCGCCAACTGCGAAGCCCGCCACCTGGGCCAGCTGATAGGTGGTCAGGGTGACAGACGTACCTATTACATACCGATCACCGACCAGGATCTCGGCGTAGACCCCGGCCCTGGCGGAGCTGAACGGCGGCCCCAGCAGGGTTACCGCGAACAGCAGGCCAACCAGCGCAGCTACCGGCAGGCCGCGCACGGTCATAACGGCGACGAGGGCCAGCCGGGCAAGATCGCAGCTGATCATGACCGTACGGCGGGGGAACCGGTCGGCCAGGCCGGCCAGGAAGATGCCGCCGATGAACACGGGTATCACGCTGGCGGCGAACGTCACCGCTGCCAGCAGCGGTGACCGGGTGCGCTCATACACCAGCAACGTCAGCGCTACCCGGGCGAGCTGGTCTCCGGCAACCGATAGTGCCTGCGCGGCCCACAGTGCCCGGAACTCGGGGACGGCAAGAACGTCGCGGAACGTCGTGCCGCGGCCACCATGATCGTTCAGCAGGCTAGCTCCTCCCGCCGCGCTGGCAGATTCAGCGGAAGGGGCAGCCTAACGAGAGAACTCGTCCTGGCCGGGCTGGTGGCCCCGCCAGGACGAGTGTGATGAGCCGGTCCCCCGTATCATCTTTTGGGTCCCCCACGCAGTAGCTTCGCATGCAGGAGACCGGGCTGGCCCGGCGGGGTGCTCGGAGAGTCTCGCTAGAAGAAAATGAGCTTGACAGACGCGACGATCCCGACGAAGACCACAAAAATCCGCAGTGCGATCGGCGGCAGGCGGCGGCCGAGCCGTGCGCCGAGCAGTCCGCCGATGGTTGACCCGGCTGCGATCAGGGGCACCACAAGCCAGGCGACATGCGCGAAGGTGACGAATGCCAGCGCGGCGGCGCCGTTGACGACCGTCACGAGGACGTTCTTGGCGGCGTTAACCCGCTGCAGGCTGTCGGGGAGCATGGTGCCGAGCAGCCCGATCACCAGGACTCCCTGAGCGGCGCCGAAGTATCCCCCGTACATTGCCGACAGGAAGACCCCCGCGCCCAGCGCGAACCGGGCCCCGCGGCCCTGGGCGCCCTGCCGGGCGGCGACCCACGCGGACAGTCGGGGCTGCACGAGCACGAGCACGCAAGCGATAAGGATGAGCGCCGGGACGATCAGCGTGAACGTAGCCGGCGATAGCCGCAGCAACAAGGCCGCGCCGGCCAGCGCCCCGGCCGCCGCAACGGGAAGCAGCGGCGCTAGCCGGCGGCGCTGTCCCGCCAGCTCCCGCCGGTAGCCGTAGACAGCGCTGATATTTCCGGGAACCAGGCCGATGTTGTTCGAGACGTTGGCGACGACGGGCGGGAATCCGAACGCCAGCAGGGTGGGAAAGGTAATCAGCGAACCCGAGCCTACGACGGCGTTGACCGCTCCGGCTCCCATCCCCGCGGCGAAGATGGCAGCTGCCTCAGCTGGCTGCACGCTGGCCCGTCATGATCGCATCATAGGATAGCCGCGCAGGTAATCGTCCCGTTTGCGACGCTTGTTAGCAGATCAGGGCAGCGAGACGGCCCGCGCACTCCAGCGGGACGACCGCTGCTCAATCAGCAGCGGAACGCCGAAGCACTTGGACAGGTTCCGCTCGGTGAACACGTCCTGCACCGGCCCGGCGGCAAGAACGGCGCCCTTGCGCAGCAGCATCGCGTGGGTGAATCCGGCGGGGACCTCCTCGACATGGTGGGTTACCAGGATCATCAGCGGTGCCGCCGGATCGGCGGCCAGGGCTGCGATACGGCGCAGCAGATCTTCCCTGCCGCCCAGGTCAAGCCCGGCGGCAGGCTCGTCCAGGAGAAGCAGCTCCGGTTCGGCCATCAGCGAGCGCGCGATCTGAACCCGCTTGCGCTCACCTTCGGACAGGGTAACGAACCGGCGCCTGATGAGGTGCGCACAGCCCAGAGCATCCAGCAATTCCACGGCCCGGGTCAGGTCCAGGGAGTCGTAGCCTTCCACGTCCCGGCCGAGGATTCCGTAAGCAGCCGTGAGGACGAGGTCGATGACCTTCTCGGTGGCAGGCACCTGATCGGCGATCGCGGAACTCGCCAGGCCGATCCGGGACCGCAGGTCGGTTACGTCGGCCGCCGCCAGCTGCTCACCGAGAATTTCCGCGGTGCCCTCCGTCGGGGCCAGCATCGCTCCGGCCACTTGCAGCAGGGTCGTCTTGCCGGCGCCGTTAGGCCCGATCACCACCCAGTTCTCGCCGCTGCGAACCGTCCAGTCAACGTCATGCAGCAGCATCGACTCGTCGTGGCGTACTCCTATCCCGCGCAGCCTCAGCACCTCCGCTGGCATCCAGTTCCTTCCGGCCGCCGCCAATGTCAGCACGAACCTACCGCCGCGGCCCCCCGGCGGCCTGCTGCGGCCGGCACAATGCCAGCCAGATACGCGGCCGGGGCTGCCGCTGCCGGACCCGAGCCTGCGGCCGCGGGGACGGGTCGCGGTGGGTACGGTGGTCAGCGTCATGCCCGATCCTCAGACCACCCTGCTTGTCACGCTGACTGGCCGGGACCGGCCCGGCGTTACTTCCGGGCTGTTTACTGCGCTGGCGGCGCACCGGCTGCGGGTGCTGGACGTGGAGCAGGTGGTCATCCGCGGACGGCTGGTGCTGGGCGTGCTGCTGGGCTGCGACGATCTGCCGGACCTGACCGGTATCCACCGTGGCGTAACCCGGCTGGCCGACGACCTCGGCCTGGACGCCGAGATAACCCTCGGCAGCGCGGAGCCGGCCCGGCGGCGCGGCCGCCTGCATATCACCGTGCTCGGCAATCCGGTAACCCCGGCTGTCATCGCCGCTATCGCCGGCCGGGTGGCGGCCGATGGCGCGAACATCGACCGCATCGGGCGGCTGGCGCACCGGCCCGTCACCTGCATCGAGTTCGACGTGTCCGGGGCCGACCCGCTTACTCTGCGGGCCGCGCTGGCCCGGGACTCAGCCGCGCTCGGGGTGGACGTCGCCGTGCAGCGCGGCGGGCTGCACCGGCGCGCGATGCGCATGGTCGTCATGGACGTCGACTCCACCCTGCTGCAAGACGAGGTCATCGACCTGCTCGCCGCGCACGCCGGCCGGGGCGCCGAGGTCGCCGCCGTCACGGCGGCGGCGATGCACGGCGAGATGGCTTTCGAGACAGCGCTGCGCCAGCGGGTGCGGCAGCTGGCAGGCCTGGACGCGGCGGTGATCGCGGCGGTGCTGACCGAGGTCCGGCTGGCGCCGGGAGCCCGGACGCTGATCCGGACGCTGCACCGGCTCGGTTACCGGTGCGGCATTGTCAGCGGCGGCTTCACCCAGTTTACCGACTGGCTGGCCGCTGACCTGGGACTCGACTACACCGCCGCGAACACGCTGGAGATCGCGGGCGGAAAGCTCACCGGCCGGGTAACAGGGCGCATCATCGACCGGCCCGGCAAGGCCCGGGCGCTTCGCGAGTTTGCCGCCGATGCCGGGATAGCGCTCAGCCAGACGGTCGCCGTCGGGGACGGCGCGAACGACCTGGACATGATCGAGGCTGCGGGGCTCGGTGTCGCTTTCAACGCCAAGCCCGCCGTCCGGGACGCCGCCGACGCCTCCCTAAGCGTTCCGCACCTGGACGCGCTGCTGTACCTGCTCGGCATTTCCCGTGATGACGTGGAGGCGGCTGACGCCGAAGACGACGGCCAGCACGGGACCAGCGAGCTAGCCAGCTAGCTGACTGGTCGTCCGCGGCCGCCAGGAGCCGGCCAGCACGCCGCGCCCGGCCGCGGGCAGTTCCCGCCACGGCCCCGGCAGCGCGATAACCGCGATGGCCGCAGTGGGAAAAGACGCGGCCGTCCCCGTCAGTGCAGCCGTCAGCTCGGCTGCCGCCGGATTATGACCTATGTACATCAGCGTGCTCACTTCTGGCGGTGTCGCGCGCAGGATGCCGGCGAGCTCCAGCGAGGCGGCCTCATACAGGCGCTCGTCGACCGTGACCGGAACCGGCACGCTGAGTTCCGCGCTGACGTAGTGCCAGGTCTGGCGAGCTCGGCGAGCTGGCGAGCAGATAACCCTGTCGGGCTGGAATCCGCTGTCGCGAAGCCACGTGCCTGCGGCCGAGGCGTCCCGCCGGCCGCGTTCCCGCAGCGCGCGCTCCGCATCCGGGCCGCCGGGAAGGTCGCCCGCCTTTGCGTGCCGCATCACTATGAGCCGGAGCCCGCCATCCATGCGTCCATCCTCCGGCATAACCCCGCTGCCGGCCGGGCGGCGCGCGGGCACGGGCACGACCCGGCCAGGATTCGGTGCCTGCCGAGCGGGCTGTCTTGACACCGCCGTCCGGACCAGCGGCTCTGGTTCCGGCCAGCGGCTTTCGCTCCGGCCAGCGGCTTTTGCTCCGGCCAGCTGTCGTTCCGGCCTCAGGCAGCGGCCGTCCCGGCCGGGGTCTTACCGTCAGCCACCACGGCAGGGCCGGCCGGACCACCCGGCCCGACACTGGTGGACCGGCGCTTGGAGATAACGACGGCGACCACGATGATCGCCACGGCGCCGACCGCGACGCCAGCTCGCAGCCAGTGGTTGCCGCTGTACTGCACGACACTGGTGGCGATCAGCAGGGATACCAGGTTCATGACCTTGATCAGGGGGTTGATGGCCGGCCCTGCAGTGTCCTTGAACGGGTCACCGACCGTATCCCCGATGATCGTGGCCTCGTGCGCGGCGGAGCCCTTGCCGCCGTAATTGCCGTCTTCGACGAGTTTCTTGGCGTTGTCCCAGGCGCCCCCGGAGTTGGACAGGAAGACGGCCATCAGCGCGCCGGCCGCGATAGCGCCCGCCAGGAAAGATCCCAGCGGCGCGTAGCCGAAGCCGAATCCGATCGCGATCGGCGTCAGCACCGCCAGCAGTCCCGGCGTCGCCAGCTCCCGCAGGGAGTCCTTCGTGCAGATGTCAACGACCCGGCCATATTCCGGCTTCTCGGTATAGTCCATGATTCCCGGGTGCAGCCGGAACTGCTCCCGCACCTCGTAGACCACGCGGCTTGCGGCCCGGCCCACGGCCATGATCGCGAGCCCGGAGAAGTAGAAAACGACGGCCGCGCCGATCATGACGCCGACTAGCACGTTGGGATGATCGACCGAAAGGGTGAAGGACACGGCCGCGCCTTTGAGCGCGGTCTCGACCGTGGTGCGGAACGCGCCGAACAGGGCCGTCGCGGCGAGTACCGCGGTGGCGATCGCAATTCCCTTGGTAATGGCCTTGGTCGTGTTGCCCACCGCGTCCAGCCGGGTCAGCACCTGCGCGGCCTCGCCGTGAATTTCCCCGGACATCTCCGCGATGCCCTGGGCGTTGTCGGAGACCGGGCCGAAGGTGTCCATGGACACGATGACGCCGACGGTGGTGAGCAGCCCGGTCCCGGCCAGGGCGACCGCGAAGAGCGCGACGGTGGCGTTGCCGGTGCCGAGCAGGAACGCCACGTAGACGGCCCCGCCGATCAAGAGCGCCGAGTAGACAGCGGATTCCAGGCCGATCGCGATGCCCGACAGGATGACCGTCGCGGGACCCGTCAGCGAGCTCTCGCCGATTTCCCGCACCGGCCGCCGGGTCGTCTCGGTGAAATAGCCGGTCAGCAGCTGGATCGCGCTGGCCAGCACCAGCCCGACGAGCACCGCGCCGATGGCAAACAGCCGCGGGTTACCGTGGTGTGCGGCGATGGCGCCGCTCACGCCTTTGAGCTGGCTGAACTTCGCCGGCAGATACAGGTAGGCCGCAACGGCCACGCCGAGCAGCGAGATGATCGCGGAGACAAAAAAGCCCCGGTTTATCGCGGTCATTCCGCCGCGGTCATTCTCGCGCGGCGCCACCACGAAGATGCCGATCACCGCGGTGATGACGCCCACCATCGGCACGATCAGCGGGAAGACCAGCCCCTGCGAGCCGAACGCCACCTTGCCGAGGATGAGAGAGGCGACCAGCATGACGGAGTAGGACTCGAACAGGTCGGCTGCCATCCCGGCGCAGTCGCCGACGTTGTCCCCGACGTTGTCGGCGATTGTCGCGGCGTTGCGGGGGTCGTCTTCGGGAATGCCCTTCTCGACCTTGCCCACCAGGTCGGCGCCCACATCGGCGGCCTTAGTGAAGATACCGCCCCCGACGCGCATGAACATGGCCAGCAGCGCGGCGCCGAAGCCGAAGCCCTCCAGCACGCTGGAAGCATTCGCGCGGTAGAAGATGACCACGATGGCCGCGCCCGCCAGGCCGAGCCCGACGGTCAGCATCCCCGCGACACCGCCGGTACGGAAGGCGATTCGCATCGCGGGCCGCTCGCCGGCGTCCTTGGCGGCGGCTGCCACCCGGACGTTTCCGCGCACGGCCAGCCACATGCCCATGAAACCGGTGAAGGCCGAGAAAAGCGCGCCCACCAGGAAGAAAATACTGCGGCCCCAGCGAATCGTCTCCGTCGAAGCGGGCAGCGCCAGCAGCACAAAGAAGATCAGGACGACGAAAACCGCGATCGTGCGAAACTGCCGCCGCAGGTACGCCGCCGCGCCCTCCTGAACGGCGAGCGCGATCTCCTGCATTTTCGCGGTGCCCTTGTCGGCCGCCAGCACGTCCCGGATCAGGAGTGCGGCGACCACCAGCGCCAGCGCGGCCACGACGAGAGCCGCCCACACCCAGGTGAGGTTGCTGCCGGTGACGGCGGGTACTCCGGCCGCCAGCGCGGGGTTGAGCCTCGACATCTGTCCTCCTTGACAGGAACTGCACTTCGGCCTGGACGACTACCGGATTCCAGTGCACGGCACCAGGCAGCAGCGGGCACTTCGAGCAATCATCCAGGAATGCCACCGGGCAGTGCCGGGCATTCTACGCAGCCGGCCGCGCCGCATGATCACAGGGGCCCCGCGGCGGGGCCGCCGGCGCCCGCGGACGGCCAGCTCATCCGGATGCTGGTGCCTGCCGCGCTCTGGCGCACCTGGACATCCTGCGCCAGCCCGGCGATCACGGCAAGGCCGAAACCCGGCGGCAGGCCCTGGCCGCCGGGAGAGCCGGCGTCCGTCTCCGCAGCGCCCCGGCCGGCCGCCGGCCCGGTTCCGGTGACCTCAACCTCGAACCGGCCGGCCAGGTCAGTCAGCGCGATCCGGACCGGCTCGGCGGGCGCGACCCGCCGGTTCTCCTCCACTGCGCGCGAGCATGCCTCCCCCACCGCCAGGCGCACCTCGTCGAGCAGCGACTCAGCCACCCCGCTGCGCCGGGCGACGGCGGTGGCGACAAGGCGCGCGGTGCGGACATGGGCCGGCAGCGGCGTGAAGCTGACCTCGACCGTGGCCATCTCGGCGGCTTGCCGGGTCTACTTCTCGGACTTTCTCGCGGTGATCGCCTCGTCCACGCTGTCGTGTATCCCGAAGACCTTCGTCAGCCCGGTGATCCGGAAAATCTTGAGTATCCGCTCCTGGGTGCAGACCAGGTCGAGCGAGCCGTCGTGCGCCCGGACCCGCTTCAGGCCGCCGACCAGCACGCCGAGCCCGGTGGAGTCGAGGAACTCGACCTTTTCCATATTGACCACGAGCTGGTAGAAGCCGTTGTTCACCAGCTCGATCAGCAGCTCACGCAGCCGTGGTGCGGTGTAGACATCTATCTCGCCCTCGACATCGACGATCTCGATTCCGTCCTTGCTGCGGTGGTCCAACTTCAGGTTCACAAAATCCTCCAGGCCAGATGGCTCGTATGAGCAGTCACCGCGCGGCTGACTCCGCGACCCGCCCGCAGCCGCGCTCGTGAGCTGAGTCAGCCCGCTCTGAGGTTATGTCTATACCAGATCACGGTTCACCTCGGCTCGTGGTGACACACTGAAACCCGATGACTGCGGTGACACCGCTCGCGGCCGGCGAGCATCCGGCAGGCCCGGACTCGTCCGCGCTCTGGCTACTGCGCCGGGGGGCCGAGTCGGGCCGGCTCACGCACCTCGAGCACCGTCCGGCCAGGGCCGGCCGGGCGGCCCCCTGGCCTGCCTGGGTACCGGCGGAACTGCTTAGTGCTTTGCTGCGGACGGGCATCAGCGCGCCGTGGGCGCACCAGGCAGATGCCGCCGAGCACGCGCGCGCCGGACGCGGCGTCATCATTGCCACCGGGACGTCATCCGGGAAATCCCTCGGCTACCTGCTGCCCGCGCTGACGGCGGTGCTCGAAGGAGGCACCGCGCTGTACCTGTCGCCGACCAGGGCGCTTGCGGCCGACCAGCTGCGGCTGATCCGGTCACTGGATGTCGGCGGCGTCCGCGCGGCCGTAATTGACGGCGACACCCCGGCGGCGGACCGCGCCTGGGCCAGGTCCCATGCCAGCTACCTGCTGACCACGCCGGACATGCTGCATCACGCGCTGCTGCCGGGGCACCGCAGGTGGAACGGCTTCTTCCGCCGGCTCCGGTACGTGATCGTCGATGAATGCCATGGCTACCGGGGCGTATTCGGCTCGCACATGGCGCAGGTGCTGCGCAGGCTACGGCGGATTGCCGCCCACCACGCTGCGCCCGGCTTCCCCGGTCCCGTGTTCCTGCTGGCGTCAGCGACCATCAGCGAGCCGGCCCGCTGCGCTGCCCAGCTGACCGGGATCGCGGCCGAGGCGGTTACAGCCGACGCCGCGCCGCACGGCGAGCTGCACTTCGGGCTGTGGGAGCCGCCGCTCACCGCGGACCGCGGCGAGACCGGCGCGCCGGTCCGCCGGACAGCCACGGCGGAGGCGGCGCAGATGCTCGCTGACCTGGTGCGCGGCGGCGTGCCGGCGCTGGCGTTCGTCCGTTCCCGGCGCGGCGCGGAGGCACTTGCGCTCGCGGCCCGGCGCCAGCTCACCGAAGCAGGCGCGGGCGGGCTGTCGGGCCGGGTCGCTGCCTACCGGTCGGGATATCTTGCCGCCGACCGGCGGGATCTGGAGGAAGCCCTGCGCGCAGGCCGGATTACCGGCATGGCCGCGACTACCGCGCTGGAGCTGGGCGTCAACATCAGCGGCCTGGACGCGGTACTGATCGTCGGCTGGCCGGGGACCCGGGCCGCGCTCTGGCAGCAGGCAGGGCGCGCCGGGCGTCGCGGCAACGGCGCCGTCGCCGTGCTGATCGCCCGCGATGACCCGCTGGATACCTACCTCGTGCATCACCCGGAGGCCCTGCTGCGCCGGCCCGTCGAGGCCACGGTTCTGGACCCGGCCAACCCGTACGTGCTGCGCCCGCATCTGCTCGCGGCGGCCGCCGAGCTGCCGCTGACAGCCGCTGACCTCGAGTTGTTCGGGCCGGCCGCGGCTGAGGTGACGGCGGCCCTGAACCGGGACGGGCTGCTGCGGCAGCGGGCCGACCGGTGGTACTGGACTCGCCGCGGCGTCGCCGAGCTGACGGGGCTGCGCGGAACCGGCGGCCGGGAGGTGCGCATCGTCGAGGCCGCCACCGGCAGGCTGGTCGGAACGATGGACGAGCCATCGGCGCACGTACTCGCGCACGCTGGCGCCGTGTATCCCCATCAGGGCGAGATGTACCTGGTGCGCCGGCTGGACCTGGCCGCCTGCGTGGCGCTGGTCGAGGCAGGAGATCCGGGCTACTCGACCACCGCGCGGGAGCTGACCGGCATCTCGGTCAGCCGCGAGCTTCGCAGCACGAGCTGGGGCGAGGCCGGAGTTCATTTCGGTGACGTGCTGGTAACTCGGCAGGTTACCGGCTACGTCCGCAGGAACGGCCAGACCGGCCGGCCGGGGCCGCACGTGCCGCTCGACCTGCCAGCCCGGACGCTGCGGACCCGGGCCGTGTGGTGGACGATCGGGCCAGCGCAGCGGGCCCGGCTCGCCGCGGCGGGCATCGACCTGGCCGGCGCGGCGCACGCCGCCGAGCACGCGTCGATAGGCCTGCTCCCGCTGGTGGCGGCCTGCGACCGCTGGGACGTCGGCGGGGTGTCGGCTGACCTGCACCCGGCGACCGGGCTGCTGACTGTCTTCGTTTATGACGGCCACGACGGCGGGGCGGGTTTCGCCGAGCGGGGCTTCGCCACGGCCGGGGAGTGGCTCCGGGCAACCGGTCAGGCCATCTCCTGCTGCGAGTGCGCGACCGGGTGCCCGTCCTGCATTCAGTCCCCGAAGTGCGGCAACGGCAACCACCCGCTCGCCAAGCACGGGGCTGTCCAGCTGCTGGAGCTGCTGCTGGCTGGCATTCCGGCCGGGGTCCCGGCCGCCGTTACCTGAGCCGGGCATGAAGCGACCCCCGCCGGGGGGGAGAGCGGGGGTCGCCGTAAGGTCCGGCTCCGGGGGGGCAGAGCCGGCTTCCGTTACCTGTGGAAGCCTACGTGTAGCGGGCCAAAGTTACTAGCGAGTCAGCATTAACGGCCAGCTTAGGCTGGCGCCTCGCTTATGCTGCCGGCCGTGAGCAGCTGCGCGGAACCGGAAGGCAGGCGGGAGGCTGCCTTCTTCGACCTGGACAAGACGATCATCTCCCGATCGAGCATGCTGGCGTTCGCGTCATCGTTCTACCGGCACGGGCTGATCAGCCGGACTGAGGCACTGCGGGGCGCAGGGGCCCAGCTGATGTTCCGGGCCGGCGGTGCCAGCCACAACCGGATGGAGCGGATCCGCAGTCAGGTGAGCGAGCTGTGCCGCGGCTGGCCGGCCGACCGCGTCGGGGAGATCGTCAGCGAGCATATCGATGAGATCATCGTCCCGCTGCTTTACCCGCAGGCCTGCAGCTTGCTCGCCGCCCATCAGCGAGCAGGCCGGGACGTGATCATCGTGAGTTCGTCCGGCCTGGAGATGGTCGCGCCGATCGGCGCGCTGCTCGGTGCGGCCGAGGTGATCGCTTCCAGGATGGCGGTAGCCGACGGCCGTTACACCGGGGAGATCGAGTTCTACGCCTACGGCCCGGCGAAAGCGGCCCGGATCCGAGAGCTCGCCGAGCAGCGCGGCTACCACCTGGCTGACTGTTACGCCTATAGCGACTCCGTGACCGACGTGCCGATGCTGTCGGCCGTCGGCCACCCGCATGCGGTGAATCCCGACCGCGCGCTGCGGCGGATCGCCCAGGAGCGCGGCTGGCCGGTGCTCGCCTTCGGCTCCCGGCAGCCGGTCATCGGCGACCCCCCGCCGCCGGGGCACCTGTGACCGGCGGCCGAGGGCAGGCCCCCGGCTGTCCGGGCGGCAGCCAGGCTCTCCCGCTGCGTGGTAACGGCCGTGCAATGCTCTCATGATCTCTCGGATTCGCGCGCAGCCGGAATGCCGCGAGAGGGTATGAGCGAGACTTGACGCGATAGCGCACGAGGGGAGAGCACCGATGGCCCACACCGCGGGCCGCCAGCAGGCGGGCAGCGTTGATGATCAATCCCTTGGCAGCCTTGTTTCACTGGCGGTTAAGGACATGACTCAGCTGGTCAGGTGCGAGCTGGACCTGGCCAAGATAGAGCTCAAGCACGACGTGCGGCGGCTGGGTATCGGCGCGGCGCTGCTCGTGACCGCCGCGTTCGTCGGCTGCCTGGTGCTCATGCTGCTGTGCTTCGCGTTCGCCTACGGGCTCGTCGCGGCGGGAATCTGGACCTGGGCGGCCTTTCTGATCGTGGCCGGCACCTGCGTGCTGCTGGCGGCGCTGACGGTGCTGATTGCCTACCGCAAGGTGCGCAAGCTCACCGGACTGCGCCAGACCCGGCAGACGGTCCAGGACGACATCGCGATGATCCGGCGGGATGACAGCGCCGCGGCGGCGCCGTCGGGCGGAATCGGCTGACGGTGACCGAGCTCGACGATGCGGCGATCTACCCGGACGGCCCGTGGACGCACCGGTCGGTCAGCGCTAACGGCAGCCGCTTTCATATCGCGGAAAGCGGTGAAGGGCCGCTGGTGGTACTGCTGCACGGGTTCCCGGAATTCTGGTGGGCCTGGCGGGAGCAGCTGGTCTCCCTGAGCGAGGCCGGCTACCGGGTTGCCGCGGTAGACCTGCGCGGATTCGGCGGCAGCGACAAGCCGCCACGCGGCTACGACCTCGTCACCGGCGCGTCGGACGCGGCCGGCCTGATCCGGGCGCTCGGGGAGGCCAACGCGGTCGTGGTGGGCCATGACTGGGGCGGCCTGATCGCCTGGACGATGGCCGCCTACTTCCCGAAGGTGGTGCGGCGGCTGGCCGTCGTATCCGTGCCGCATCCGCTCCGGCTGCGTGCCGCGGTGCTGTCCGACCCGCTCGGCCAGGGCCGCCGCAGCGGGTACGCGCTCGGCTTCCAGCTGCCGCTGCTGCCGGAGCGGCAGCTGCGGCGAGACGGCGCACGCCGGGTGGGCAAGATGCTGAGCGCCTGGTCCGGGCCCGGCTGGCCGGATGAGGAGACCGAGCGGCGGTACCGGATGGCGATGTCGATGCCGTCCGTCGCGCACTCGGCGCTGGAGTACCACCGGTGGTTCGTGCGGTCCCGGCTGCGGCCGGACGGGCTGCGGTACGCGCGGGCGATGCGCGCGCCCATCCAGGCGCCCACGCTGCACCTGCACGGGGCGATAGACACCTGCGTGCTGCCACGCGCCGCGATGGGATCAGGGATGCACGTCGAGGCTCCCTACCGGTGGCGGCTGCTGGACGGTGCCGGTCATTTTCCGCACGAAGAGCAGCCCGGCCGGTTCGACGCGGAACTGCGGTCCTGGCTGGCCGATCCCGAGCCCGAGCGGTGAGCGCCCCGCGGGACCGGGATCCCGCGGGGCGGCCCAGGAGCGCCCGGCCGCGGGACGAGCTGGGCAGGCCGCTGGGCCGCGGTGCGGCCGGGGTGGCGGTGGTCCCCGACGGCAGCCGCCTCACTCCCGTCGCCGCTCTCGGCCTGGCCCAGGATTTCCTGGACGCCGGACGGCCGTTTCACGCGCATGAAGTACTGGAGGCAGTCTGGCGGCACGCACCCGCCGGCGAGCGTGACCTGTGGCGGGGGCTGGCGCAGATAGCCGTCGGCCTGACCCACGCCCGGCGGGGAAATGCCCGCGGCGCTGCCGCCCTGCTAGGCCGCGGCGGCCGCGCCGTCGGCGGTTATGCCGGCACCAGCCCGCATGGCATCGCCGCGGCCGCTGTGGCCAGCGCCGCGGCCACCCTGGCGGCCCAGCTGGCGAGCGGCGGCCTCGGGACAGTTACTGAGTCGCAGCTGCGACTGCAGCTGCGCGGCTAGCCGGGCAGATGAGTTGAAGCTGCGGCGCTACGGGCAGTGCTACTGAGACAGCGTGCTACTGGCAGCGCTGGGTTGAGACAGCCGCGGTCGCCAGCTCGCCCGCCCGCGCGTCCGCGGCGATCTCCGCGTCGGCGAGTGCGTAGCCGGTGTCGGGCACCGCGGTAGCGGCGGCGAAGACCATGCCGTAGATCCTGCCGTCGGGCGCGAGCAGCGGGCCGCCGGAATTGCCGGGCTGCACCACTGCCCGCATGGGGTAGATGGCCCTGGTGACCGTAGCGGTCTGATAAATGTCCGGCCCGGCCGCCTCCTCGAGCCGACCCAGCCGGGCGGCGACAGCGGTGAAAGGCCCGTTGAGCGGGTAGCCGGCCACGATGGCGCCGGCCCCGGTAGCGGCCGGGCCGGCGAACCGCAGTGACCGGGCGCCGAAGCCCGGAACCGCCAGAACGGCAACGTCCCGGCGCGGATCGTACAGGACCACCCGGGCGGGATACACGCCGCCGTTGCGGCTGAGGATCCGCAGGCCGTCGGTGACGCCGGCGACAACATGCGCATTGGTGAGAACCCGGCCCGGCGCGACCAGGAAGCCGGATCCCTCCAGCCGCCGCGAGCAGCTCGGCGCGATACCCGAAATCTTGACGATGCTGTCCCGAGCGAGTGCCAGCCCGCCGGACCGGAGCAGCCGGGGATCAGGGGCCGGCCCGGCCAGCGGGCTCTGCGCGCCGATCGCGCCGAAGACCTGGGTGTAGGGCCCGCTCGCGAGCAGGCTGCGCAGCGGCGCGAAATCCAGGCTCAGGCTCGCTTGCGGGATCACCCGGTCCACGGCGCGCAGTACCGCGGAGTTGTTGACCTGCCGGTCGATCATCGCGAACGGCGAGTAAGCCACGAACGACGCGATTATCCAGGCCACCACCAGCACCGCGCCTACATTTACCAGCGCGCCGCCGACCGAGTCGGCCACCGTGGCCGGATGCCAGCGCAGCCGGGACCGGACCGCAACGCCGACGCCGGATGTCACCAGCATGCCGACCATCGCGGCGATGAATACCACCAGGATGGCCAGGAATGCCTGCACGTTCACGCTGGCAGCGAGGGCGCGGGAAATGCGCGGCGCGAGGGCGGCCCCGAGCGCGACGCCGCCGACGAAACCGCCGAAGCTCAGTACGCCGATGATGAAGCCCTGCCGGTAGCCGGCGACGGCGAAGGCAGCCGCGACCACTACCAGGATGAGATCCAGCACGTCGCCCCGCACGCCGTCAACCGTATCGCCCGGGCCGGCCGCAGCGGCATCTCCGTCCGCGGCCGCCGGGCCGCCCGCGGACGGCGGCGCCGGCGCTCAGACCCCGCGCATGGCCATCGCCAGGGCCTCTGGCGGCAGGTCCGCCACCCGGCCGGCGTCCCATGGCTGCTCCCAGCCGCCCAGGGCGAGCAGCCGGTCTATTACCAGCGCGGTGAATCCCCACACCAGCATCCCGGCCGCACGGAAGGCCGGCCCGCCGGAGCCACCGGGAAACCGGATGGTCAGCCGGTTGGCCGGGTCGGCGAGCTCGGCAACCGGCACCCGGGCAACCGCCGCCACCTCCGCCGGGTCGCCCGGCACCGGGGGCACCGGGCGCCGCCACCATGCGAGCACGGGCGTCACCGAAAATCCGCTGCGCTCGATGAACAGCTCCGGCATGATTCCCAGCACGACTACCCCGGCCGGGTTCACGCCTGCTTCCTCGGCGGCTTCCCGCAGCGCCGCGGCAGTGGGGCCGGCGTCCGCGGCGTCAATCACCCCGCCGGGGAAAGCGGCCTGGCCGGCGTGCCGGCGCAGCGAGTTGCTCCGCTGCACCAGCAGCAGGTCCGGTCCGCCCGGCCCGTCACCGAACAAGATCAGCACGGCGGACTGCCGGCCGCCGCCGGGCGGCGGCTGCATCCCCGGCGGCATCGTCAGCGCCGCCGACGCGCGCGCCAGCGCGGCCAGCCAGCCGGGCTGGCGCGGCTCGGCCGGCTGTTCCTGCTGCTGCGCTCCCCCATGCCAGCCGGATCCGGACTGCGCCGCGGCGGCCGTCACGAGAACGGCCCGGTCTTGACCAGTGTGCGTGCCGCCGCCTCGTCAGTCGGACCCGTCCCGAACGAGGGGCACATCCGGGCCAGGGCGCAGGCGCCGCATGCGGGCTTGCGGGCCTGGCAGACCCGGCGGCCGTGCCAGATCAGCCGATGCGACAGCATGGTCCAGTCGGCTGGCTCGAACAAGCCGCTGACAGCGTGCTCCACCTTGACCGGATCGGTCTCGGCTGTCCAGCCGAACCGGCGCGACAGCCGGCCGAAGTGCGTGTCGACGGTAATGCCGGGGATGCCGAACGCGTTGCCGAGCACCACGTTTGCCGTCTTGCGGCCCACACCCGGCAGTGCGACCAGGTCCGCGAGCCGGGCCGGGACCTCACCGCCGAACCGGTCGCACAGGACCTGCCCCAGGCGCAGCAGGCTGGTTGTCTTGGCCCGGAAGAAACCCGTCGACTGGATGATCTTCTCGACCTCGTCCCGGTCGGCGCCCGCGTAGTCGGCGGCGGTCCGGTACCGGGCAAAGAGCACTGGCGTCACCATGTTGACCCGCCGGTCCGTGCACTGCGCCGACAGGATCGTCGCGACCAGCAGGTCGAGCGGCGTGCCGAATTCGAGTTCGCACCGGGCATCCGGGTACAGCCCGGTCAGCTCCCGGTTAATCCGCCGGGCCCGGCGGACCAGCGCGAGCGGCGACTCAGGCCGGCCCGGTGCTGGCAGCGCGGTCATGACGGCCCCGCCGCAGCGGAGCGGGACCCCGGCTGGACAGCGCGACAGCCGGCTGACAGGGACATTCTCATCGTCCCAGCCTACGGCGGGGCGCCCAGGTGGACCGCGCATACGTCCGGCCGCAGCGCCATCGCGCCAGCCGGCAGTGCCGCTACGGGCAGTGCCGCCGCCGTCGGCCCGTTGACCGCCGTCGCGGCGAGATGCCGTCCCAGCACGACCACGATCACAGTCCGCGCGCCGCCCAGCCGCAGCGACATCGCCGCCGACTGCGCGCTGGCGCCCGTGGTCCAGGTGTCGTCCAGCAGCAGCACCGCCGCGCCGGGGAGCCGCGCCGCGGTGAAACGACCCGGGTCCAGGTCGCGGCTGCGGTCCGCGCCCGGCCGCGCTGACAGCGCAGCCCACGGAACCGACAGGTAGGGGGCCACCAGCGAGCGCAGCGGGTGCGGGCCGTCCCGGCCGCGGCCGCTGGGCACCACCGCCAGGTGACTGGGACCGCGCAGCCCCGTCCGCTGCCACAGGCAACGCCCGTGCTCGCGGAGGAACACCAGGAGCAGCAGTGTTAGCGCGGCCGAGGCGGCGGCGGCTCCGTCGCGGCCGGATTTGTACAGCCACAGGTTGCGGGCGTGCGGGCTGCCCTTGGGCGCGTACGCGACCGGCACCACCAGGTCGGCCAGGCCGCCAGGCGCAGATTCGGCATGCAGCGCGCACTGGTAGCAGCGGGCGCAGCCGGCCCGCACTGGTCCCAGGCAGCCGGCGCACCGGGCCGCCGCGCCCGGCGCCGGACCGCTGAGCTGGCGGCCGCACTGGGCTGCCTGGTTGATGAGTCGTCCCCAGGCCGGGTCGCCGGGCCCGGTGTCGGTGTGCACGGCGGCGATGTTACGGCGGACTACCGACGTTTTCGCCGAAATTCGGCATGCCCGGCAGCGAGGGCCGGGCAGGCGATACTGTTGGGTCTACAGCCAGCCGAGGGCTCCGCCAGTCTGTAAGGTTCGTTAGCGCGTTTCATGGTCTCCCGTCGGGAGACGATGAACTCAGGGTCATCCCAGCATTGCTCGCACACTGGGGCGCGCACACGGGGCGCACACTGGGCTTGATCAGCGGACAAGGGCGGGGGCCGAGTTCCATCGAGCACAAAGCGGGACGACTGTAATGCGCATGCCAGGGACATCCACCGGGCAGTCCCCCGCCGGCCCGGTGGCGGCGGGAGAATGGCCGGACGGTTCCGCTGCCGGCGGCACTGGCGTGCCCGAACCCGCCGGGGCGGGGGCCGCGAAGCCGCCTACGGGTTCCCGGCGGCCCGCGCCGGGCCAGCTGCTCCGCCAGCTCCCCGCGGTACTTTCCCGGCACTGGCTGGTCACGGCGCTGCTGGCCGCGGGCCTGGTCATGCGGGTGCTGGCAATAGTTGCCTACCGGCCCGCCCTGCTGTATGTCGATACGCTCAAATATCTCTACAGCACCTGGGCGGGCTCGGATCCGGTCGGCTACAGGGTGGCGCTCAAGCTGATCCTGGTGGCAGGGAACCTGCAGACGGTCGCGATCGTGCAGCACCTCCTCGGCCTGGCCATGGCCGTCACCTTGTACCTGCTGCTGACGCGCCACGGCGCACCCCGCTGGCTCGCCGCCATCGCCACCGCGCCGGTCCTGCTGGACGCCTACCAGCTCCAGCTCGAGCAGACCATCATGCCCGACGTCTGGTTCGAGGCACTGATCGTGGCCGGCCTCGCCGTCCTGCTATGGAAACCCCGGCTCAGCACCGGCACCTGCATCCTGGGCGGCCTGATCCTCGGATCCTCCGCCACCGTCCGCCAGGTCGGCGAGATCCTCATCATCCCGGCACTCATCTTCGTCCTCGCCGCAGCCGGCGGCGGCTGGCGGCAGCTCGCCCGCAAAACCATCGCCCTGACCGCCGCCTTCGCCGCCCCCATCCTCTTCTACTGCGCGGCCTCCTACGACCTGACCGGGCAGTTCTCGCTGTCCCGCAGCGGCGTCGCGGCGACCTACGGGCGGATGGCCGCGGCCGCGAACTGCGCCACCCTGACGGTGGCAGCTGACCTGCGCGCGCTGTGCCCGTCGGCGGCCGAGCAGAGCGTCGGCCCGGACCGGCTCGATCATGACATCAACTCCCCGGCCAAGGTGTTCAGCCCGGCACCGGGCGTGAGCCGGAACACCGCGATCGGTCAATTCAATAACGCGGTGCTCAGCCAGCAGCCGCTGCGCGTCGCCGGGGCGATCGAGCGGGACGCGATGAAGCTGTTCGCGATCACCCGTCACACCAGCCCGGGCGACACCAGCATCACCCGGTGGCAGTTCCAGTCGAGCTATCCCAGCTATGTTGACGTCGCGGTCGACCCGGCCGGGTACATCATTCTCGGTCTCAAGCAGGTGCGCGGTCCGATCCTGTACGCGCCGCTCGACCCGGCCTACGGCGGCCGGGTCGGGCTGAACCGCACGCTGGCCCGGTTCCTGCGTTCCTACCAGCATCACGGCGGCTACACCCCGGGCCCGCTGCTGCTGGTGGCCACGCTGCTGGGGCTGGCCGGATCGCTGGCGGCCCTGCTGCGCCGCCGGGCCGGCCCGGCCGAGCGGCAGCTCACCCTGGCCTGTCTGCTGTTTTTCGCCGCCGGGGCCGCTGACCTGCTGATGTCGGACCTGTTCGAGTTCTCCTGGCGTTACCAGCTGCCGGCCATGGTGACCCTGATCCCGGCCGGCGCGCTCGCTGCGGCCGCGGCGCTGCGGTACGCACGCGGCCGGCGGGACAGGCAGCCGCGCCGCGCCGCGGCCGGCCACCAGCCGCAGCTGGCCTCGTCGGCCGGATGATGGCAGCGCTCCGGCGCGGCGACCCGCCGGAGCGAGCCGCATACGCACAGCCGGAGAGCCGGCCGCGGCCGGAAATAACCGGCCGCCAGGGAACGCCGGCCCGGCCGCAGCTGCCGGGCCGCCCCGCCGGCCGCTCCCCGCAGCGGGCACTGCTTTCCCGGCTGGGCCGCCACCGGGCCGCCGCGGCGCTGCTGTCGGCCGGCCTCGCGCTGCGGATCCTGGTGCTGGCGGCTTACCGACCCGCGCTGTTTTTCACCGACTCACCCCGGTACCTCTACGATGCGCAGGGTAACGACCCGGCCGGTTACCGGCTGCCGCTGCGGGCCATCGTGCTGGCGGGGAACCTGCAGGCGGTCGCGATCGTGCAGCACCTCCTCGGCCTGGCCATGGCCGTCACCTTGTACCTGCTGCTGACGCGCCACGGCGCACCGCGCTGGCTCGCCGCCATCGCCACCGCGCCGGTCCTGCTGGACGCCTACCAGCTCCAGCTCGAGCAGACCATCATGCCCGACGTCTGGCTCGAGGCACTGATCGTGGCCGGCCTCGCCGTCCTGCTATGGAAACCCCGGCTCAGCACCGGCACCTGCATCCTGGCCGGCCTGATTTTCGGATCCTCCGCCACCGTCCGCCAGGTCGGCGAGATCCTCATCATCCCGGCACTCATCTTCGTCCTCGCCGCAGCCGGCGGCGGCTGGCGGCAGCTCGCCCGCAAAACCATCGCCCTGACCGCCGCCTTCGCCGCCCCCATCCTCTTCTACTGCGCGGCCTCCTACGACCTGACCGGGCATTTCTGGCTGGCGCACACCGGCGTGACGACCAGCTACGGGCGGATGGCCGCGGCCGCGGACTGCGCCGCCTTGAAGCTGCCGCCGCGCGAGCGGGCACTGTGCCCCACTGCCGCGCAGCGGGCGCTCGGCCCGGACGGGCTCGAGCACAGCGCGCAGTCGCCGCTGCGGCCGTATTACGCTCGTCTCGGCGGCGGCGCGTCGGCTGTTGTCTCGGCCTTCAACGCCGCCGTGCTCCGCCAGCAGCCGGGCCGAGTGCTGGCAGCCGCGGCGGCTGACGCGGTCAAGCTGTTCGCCGTGAGCCGCCGTACCCGGCCGGGCGACACGCCCATTTCCCGGTGGCAGTTCCAGCCCCGTTACCCGGCATCGCCGCCGCACGCGACAAGCACTGATATTCAGAAAATCGTCCGGCAATTCGGCGGCGGCCCGCCCGCCGTGTCCCGGCCGGCGGCGCAGTTCCTGCGCGCTTACCAGCTCGACGGCGGCTACACGCCCGGCCCGCTGCTGCTGGCGTGCGCGGCGGCCGGCCTGGCCGGCTCGCTCGCGGCCGTGCGCCGCCGGGCCGGCCCCGCCGCGCGGCAGCTCGCCCGCGGCTGCCTGCTGTTCTCCGCCGCCGCGGCCGCCGTGCTCGTACTCTCCGACGCGTTCCAGTTCTCCTGGCGCTACCAGCTGCCCGCCCTGGTTACCCTGCCCCCCGCGGCCGCGCTGGCGCTGAGCCTGCTGCGCCGGGGCGCCCGGCCGCAGCAGGCCGGCCCGGCCGGCGGCCCGCAGCGCGCCGGGCCGTGAAGTGGACGTTGCGGCGGCGGTGCCCTACGGTGCAGGGATGGCCCTGCAGCCCGGAACCAGCCAGTTCGGCCCGGACCGCGGCCGCGTCATCCTGCGGACGACCAGGGCGGGACTCGCCGGGGCAGCAGGCCATGACCTGACCATCGAGATCGGCCAGTGGGCCGGCACGCTGACCGTGCTCGCGGATCAGTCCCCGGCCAGCCTCGAGGTACGGCTGGAGATGGGCTCGCTGGCCGTCGTGGCCGCAGCGGGCGGCCTGAAGCCGCTGAGCGACAAAGACAAGCGCGAGATCGCCGGGACCACCCGGAAGGTGCTGGGTGTGCAGCGGCATCCGCAGGCGACCTTTTCGGCGGAAAAATTTGAGCCAGGTCCGGACGGCGGGGTTATCAGCGGCAGCCTCACGCTGGCGGGCAACACCCGGCCGCTGGCGCTGCAGGTCGCCAGCACCGGGCCGGACGCTTACCGGGCCACCGCGGCGGTGCGGCAAACCCAGTTCGGCATCAAGCCGTACAGCGGGCTGCTGGGCACGCTGAAAGTGGCGGATGTGGTAAGCATCGAGGTCGACATCGACGTGTCCGGCTTGCCCGCCCCGCGGGGCTGAGCCGGCCGCCGACGGGAGCTGACCCGTGCCCGGCAACGATCCGGCGGCCGATGCTGCCGTGGCCGATGCGGCTGGTGTGGCCGATGCGGCTGCGGTCACCGCGTTCTGGCGGGAACTCGGGCTGCCCGGACTGGTGGATATCCATACCCACTTCATGCCCGCCAACGTGCTGGCCAAGGTGTGGGCGTTTTTCGCCGCCGGTCACGCCGGGGTCGGCCAGGACTGGCCGATTGTGTACCGCCAGCCGGAAGACGAGCGGGTCGCGCTGCTGCGCGCTTTCGGGGTGCGCAGGTTCAGCGCGCTGTCTTACCCGCACAAGGCCGGGATGGCCGAGTGGCTGAACTCCTATGCGGCTGGTTTCGCCGCCCGCACCCCCGAGGCCCTGCACAGTGCCACGTTCTTCCCCGAGGCCGGCGCGGGCCAGTACGTCGCGGCCGCGATCAGCGACGGCGCGCGGCTGTTCAAGGCGCACCTGCAGGTCGGCGGCTATGACCCCGGCGACAGGCTGCTGGAACCTGTCTGGGGGCAGCTCGCCGAGGCCGGCGTGCCGGCGGTCGTGCACTGCGGCTCAGGCCCGACGCCCGGCCGTTACACCGGGCCCGGCCCGATCGCCGCGGTCCTGGACCGCCATCCGCGGCTGACGGTGATCATCGCCCACCTCGGCACACCTGAATACGGGGAGTTCCTCGCCCTGGCCGAACGGCGCCCGGGTGTCTACCTTGACACCACGATGGCCTGCACCGACTTCATGGAGCGGCTCGCGCCGTTCCCGCCGCGGCTGCTGCCGCGGCTGGCCGCGGCCCGCGACCGGATCCTGCTGGGCACCGACTTCCCGAACATCCCGTACCGGTACGGCGAGCAGCTGCACGCGCTGGCCCGGCTGGACCTCGGCGCGCCGTGGCTGCGCGCGGTCTGCCACGACAACGCGGTGCGGCTGCTCGGCCTGTAAGCAGGCCCGGCCCGTCCTGTTGTAAGCAGGCCCGGCCCGTCCAGCCGGGTGCAGCTCTAGCCGCCGGCCGGCGGCCGCAGGCCGGCGAACAGGTCGTCTTCCGGTACCGGGGCGCCGGTGGTGTCGCTGGCGCGGATGAAGTTCTCCCGGCCGAACGCGGCAGCCGCGATATCCGCCGGGATCTTGCTGAACCACGAGTCGGTGATCTGGCTGGAATGCGCGAGCAGTGCCTCGCGCTTGCGGTCCAGCAGCGGGCTGACGTCTACCGTGGTGGTGATCCGCTGCTCCTCCGCTTCCAGCTTGCGCAGGTCATCCGGGGTGAAATCAGCGTCCGGCACCTCCTCGCCAGCCTCGCGCAGCGCCGTCATGATCTTCTGCCAGTCACTGCGCCGCATCGCGGTCAGGTAGAACTTCGCCGGGATACCGGTCGCGGCCACCGCCGCGGCCGCCGCCTTGCTGGCGTGCACGTGGTCAGGATGCTGGTAGGCCCCCTTGTCGTCATAGGTGATGACGACCTGCGGCCGGTACTGTTCGATCAGCTCGCCGATCCGGGCCGCGACCTGCTGCTGCGGCACGTTGCAGAAAGCGTCCGGCTGGTCCTTGTAGTCCCACTCGGCCATGCCGGAATCGTGGTACCCGAGCGTTTCCAGCTCGGTGATCCCGAGTATCTTCGCCGACTCACGCAGCTCCGCCAGCCTGATCTGGGCGACCGCAGCGGCGTCGTGTCCGTCCGCGCCTGGCTTGATCCCGCCCGGTGCGTCCCCGAATTCGCCGTTGGTGCAGGTCACGACAATGGTGCGGATACCCTCGTCGGAATACCGGGCGAGCACGCCGCCCGTGCTCGATGCCTCGTCATCGGGATGCGCGTGCACTGCCATCAAAGTCAGATTCTCAGCCATGGCCTCAGCCTAGTGACGGGAACAGCCATTGAGCACGCAGCCGGCGCCGGGCCCGCGGGCGCTGCTGACCGCCGGGCAGGCCGCCGCCGCCGCGGCCGTGACCGCGCTGGAACGCGAGCTCGGCGGCATCATCGAGTCAGCCGGCCTGGCTAACTCCGACGACGAGCACGATCCCGAGGGCGCGACGATCGCGTTCGAGCGCCAGCATGTCGCCGCGCTGCTCGGCCAGGCGCGCGACCAGCTGGCCGCGGTCAGCCGGGCGCTGCGCAAGCTGGACGACGGCAGCTACGGCAGCTGCGAGCACTGCGGCAGGCCGATCGCCGCGCAGCGGCTGGCGGCGCGGCCGGCCGCTGCTTCGTGCATCCGCTGCGCGGCCGCGGTCGGCCGCCGGGGATAGCCGCCGGGGATAGCCTTCGGGCCCCCGGCGCGCTAATCCGGCCGGGCGTTCCGCGGCTGGCCGACAGGGCCGGGACGCCAGTGAGTGCCGAGCGTCCTTTGGGCCGCTTCCGTCCCGGCCGTGCCGCCGCCGGGGCCCCGCAGGATGAACGCGAAGCCCACGGCGACGAGCGCGCCGGCGGCCGGCCCGGCCAGGTAGGCCCACCAGGACGCCCAGTCGCCCAGCACCAGCGCGGGGCCGAGGGACCGGACCGGGTTCATCGACGCGCCGCTGACCGGCGCGCCCCACAGTCCGGCCAGCACGATATAACTGCCGACACCGAGGGCCGCCATCGGGCCGAGCTGCTGCGCGCCGGACGCCGTCCCCAGGATCACGCTAACCAGGCCGGCGGTCAGCAGCAGTTCCCACAGCAGCGCCGTACCGGTCGATATACCCGGCCCCGGCAGCGTCAGCCCGGCCGCGCCGCGCCGCCCGATCAGGGCCCGCAGCGTCAGCGTGGCCAGCGCCGCGCCCGCGAACTGCACCGCGATGTAGGCGGGGACCCGCTTCCACGGGAAGTTACGCCGCAGCGCGAAGGCGATGCTGACCGCGGGGTTCAGATGCGCGCCGGAGACAGCGCCCATGAAAAGGATAATCGCAATGACCATCAGGCCGGGCGCGGCCACCAGCGCGGAGCCGGAGATAACGTGCCCGCCGAAGCGCGCGTTGACCATCGGGCCGCCGGCCGCGACGAGCACGAGCAGGTAGCTGCCCAGCAGCTCGGCGAAAAGCCGCCGCGCCTCGTACCGGTCGTCCTGGAAGTCGAACTGGCGGGCAACGGCGTTCGGCTGACCGGAGGCACCGACGCCGAAGTCGCGATGGGGCGGCGGCGATCCCTGACCGGGGCCGCCGTGATTTTCTCGCTGCGGCGGCGATGGCTGGCTGGGCATGGTCACTCCATCCGGTCGAGTATCTCGATGACCAGGTCCATCGGCGTCTGCGGATGCAGGAAGGCGAACCGGGCGACGGTCTTGCCTTCCCACGCCGACGGCGGGATGAAAGCCACCTGGTCGGCCAGCAGCTGGTCCGCCCAGCGGGCGTAGTCCGCGGGCCCCCAGCCGCGGCGGGCGGAACAGCACCACCGACAGGTCCGGGTCATAGCCCTCGTCGGCCAGCACACCGTCCAGCTTGGCCGGATCCCGGCAGCCGCGGTCCAGCGGTACCGGGTTCAGCCGCAGCCGGTTCTCGTCGTAGGCCAGGACGGACCGGATCATCTGCTCCGTGGTCGGGTTAACGCTGTGCATGGCCGAAACCTAGGGCCCGCCGCCCCGGCGCGCAAAGCCGGCCGCGCCCGGCGCGCCGCCGACTCCGACCGCTCGAGTCGACTACGACACCGGCCGGTGTCACTGCCTGACGTGCTCGACCAGCGCGGCGATCAGGCCAGCGGCGGCCCCGGCCGGAGGCGGCCGCGGGGCCGGTGCTTCGATGGCGGGACACGCAACGGACGGAGCCTGGCATGCGCACCACGGAACTGCTGGCCGACGCTTTCGGCCGGATAGCGGAGCTGGTCACGCACGTGGTCAGCGGCCTGACGCCGGACGAGCTGGCTTACCGGCCGGACGCGGCGGCGAACTCGGTCGGCTGGCTGGTCTGGCACCTGACCAGGATCCAGGACGACCACGTGGCGCAGGCTGCCGGGATTCCCCAGGTGTGGACATCAGCGGGCTGGGCCGACCGGCTCGGGCTGCCTTTCGGCCCGGCGGAGACTGGTTACGGGCAGGGGCCGCAGGAGGTCGGCGCGGTCACGGTCAAGTCCGGCGAGCAGCTGATCGGCTACCACGACGCGGTCTGCGAGCAGACGGTCACGTACCTGCGTGACCGCACCGATGCCGACCTCGACCAGGTGGTGGACGACAGCTACGACCCGCCGGTGACCCTCGGCGTGCGGCTGGTCAGCGTCGTTTCCGACGACCTGCAGCACGCCGGCCAGGCGGCCTACCTGCGCGGCATTCTCAGCCGCCGGTAAGCCGGGTGCTCAGCCGCCGCCCGGCCCGGTCTTCCCGGCCGGGCGCAGCAAGAACAAGGTGAACAACCCGGCGGCCAGCACCAGCGCCGCCGACAGGTACAGCGCTGCGTGCAGCCCGGCGTAGAACGCGCCGTAGGCGGCGCTGATGACTTCGCTGACCAGCTTGCCCTGGCCGGCTCCCGCCGCGCCGGCCCCCTTGCCGCTGGCCGGGACCGTGCCTGTCTCCACCGCGTTAACCACGATGGACTGGAAGTTCGCCGGGATGCCCAGGTGCCGGAGCCTGGTGCCCAGGCTGGCCCGCAGCTGGGCATTTACCAGCGCGCCCAGGATCGCCACGCCGGTCACCGCGCCGATTTCCCGGCTGGTGTTGGTCGCCGAGGCCGCCATCCCGGACCGCTGCGGCGGCACCGCGGTAAGTGCAGCCGAGGTAATCGGCACGGTGGTAGTGCCGATGCCGATCCCGGTCAGCCCCAGGGCCGCCGCCAGCGGCACGTAGGCCGGGTTCGGGCTGAGGGTCACCGTGGTCAGCAGCAGGCCGCCGCCGAACAGCAGGCAGCCGACGAAGATCGACCAGCGCGGGCCGGCCGGCGCCGTCCACCGCCCGGCCAGCAGCGAGGACACGATCATCAGCACGGTCATCGGCAGGAACGCCAGGGCGATCTGGTAGCCCGTATCGCCGACGACCTCCTCCAGGTACAGCGCGGTGAAGAAAAACACGGCGAACGTCGCAAAATACGCGCAGAAGGCCACCACGTTCGCGGCGAGGAAACTGGGGACCCGCAGGAACCTCAGGTCGAGCAGCGGGTGGGCAGCGCGGCTTTCCCACCAGAAGAACGCCGCCCCGGCCGCGGCAGCGACGGCCAGCAGCGCGATCACGCCGGGCACGGCGAAGCCGCTGCCCTCGGCGCCGATCACCGCGAACACCAGTGCGGACAGGGCCGCGGCGCCAAGGACCGTGCCGCCGATATCGACTCGGTGCGCGTCCGGGTCCGAGTTTTCCGGCAGCACCAGCAGGCCGGCTATCAGTGCCGTCGCGCCGAAAAGGAGATTGAACCAGAAAATCGCCCGCCAGCTCCACACCCCGACGAGTGCCCCGCCGACCACCGGGCCGAGAGCGAGGGCCAGGCCGGCCACCGCCGTCCAGACGCCGAGGGCCCGGCTCCGGGTGCGCTCGTCGGTGTACAGGTGCCGCAGCATCGACAAGGTGCCCGGCTCGCTGGCGGCCGCGCCGAGCCCCATGACGGCTCGTCCGGCGATCAGCAGCTGGACGTTCGGCGCCAGCGCGGACAGCACCGAGCCGGCGCAGAAGATGGCGATCCCGGCCATCATGACTTTCTTACGGCCGAACTCGTCGCCGACCATGCCGAAGCCAAGCATGGCGCCGGCGAAGGTCAGCGCGTACGCGCTGACGACCCACTGCAGCGCCGTGACGCCCGCGTGCAGGTCAGCCTGCACGCTGCCGAGCGCCACGGCGACCACCGTGGTGTCGAGGAAAGTCAGGAACAGCACCGTGCACAGCACGGCCAGCGCGAGCGCCCGGCCGCCGTGTCGCGCGGCCGGCGCCTGCCCGTCAGGCATGCCTACCATCGGGCCACGCAGTTAGCCCGCGCTCTTGCACGCGGCGGGCAGCCCGGCCGTGCTGCCGCCGTTTTCCAGCGCCAGCAGGCCGCAGAAGCTGGCGGCGCCGACCTGCCAGGTGCCGTTGCTGTTCACCGCCGTGCCCTTCTGGCCGGCCAGGGCCGTCGTGCCGGATTCCAGGATCGAGTACGTGACCGCGGCCGACTTGCCGGTCACCGCCACCTTGGTGACCTTAGCGGTGGCCTGCGCCGCCAGCGGCGACGAAGCCTGCGCTTTGATGACGGCGGCGAACGCCGGCCCGTCCTGCAGCAGCTGCACCCGCTTGGCCACCGGGGTCTTCGCGCTGAAGAACGTGGCCCAGTTAGCGGAGATCATCTGCTCGGCGGCGGTCATCGTCCCCGACGAGCCCGGTGCTGCGGGCGAGGAGGCGGCCGTTGCCGGGGCGGAGGTGGCGGCGGGCTGCGCCGCGGGCGTACCCGGAGCCGGGCTGGCGGTCGCGCCGCTGCCGCCGCCGCAGGCGGCGAGGCCCGCGGTGAGAACGCAGGCACTGAGAATCTGCGGAAGAACCTGTCCAGGTTTCATGCCGCCATTGTCTTCCCTCCGGGATTCCCGGCTGGTACTTGGGTGCGCCGGGGAAGACCCGACCGGGCGGTAGGACGGCGAAGGTAATCGGTATCTCGGACATTTCCCCGCCGACCGGATACTCCCTGCGGGCCGGGCGGCCTACCCTAAGGTGTGGCCGCGCCGCCGTTCGACACCATGCTGCACCGGATCGGCGAGCTGCAGCCGCGGCTGCCGCCTGCCGAGTCGCTGCTGCTTGCGGTCGTCGCCCTGGGCACTGTGGTAGTGCCGGCTTCCTGGCTGCTGGTCCGTCATGTCAGCGTGATCGCGCACGAGGGAGCTCATGCCGTAACGGGCTCGGGTCTCGGCCACAAAGTTGCCGGGATCCGGCTGCAGCCAGACGGCACCGGCGCCACCAGGGTTCCGCAGGGAATTGCCGTCAGCGTGATGGGCTACTTCGGCCCGAGCCTGCTGGGCCTGGGCATGGCGAAGATCATCTCAGTCGGTCACAGCGTCGCGGTGCTGTGGCTCGCACTGCTGGCGCTCACTCTCGCGCTGCCGGTGCTCCGCGGCAGCTTCAGCTTCTTCGTGGTCATCGTCACCGGCATGCTGGTTTACGCCGCGGCACGGTATGCCGCCGTGCCTGCGCAGACGGCCGCGGCGTACGGCATCACCTGGTTCCTGCTGCTTTCCGGAATCCGGGTGATTATCGAGCACGGTCGGAATGCGCGTGACGCCCGCGATCTGAGCGGGATTACCCATATACCGCGAGGTTTCTGGTCAGCGCTGTGGCTGGCGGGCACCGGCGCCGCGCTCATCGCCGGGGGCGCGCTGCTGCTGTGACCCCGCGCCGGCTTCGGCAGTACTGCTGATGCCACCCGTCAGCAGGTGCCCGGTAGCGCGCGGACCAGCTCCGCAACAAATTTCCAGTTCGCGGATAATCGCCTAGAACCGCCTCTGGCGACAGCACGTGCATCCCCGGCTTGCGAACTCCGGGCCCCTACCTTGACGGTGTGGCCGCGCTGCCGTTCGATACCCTGCTGCACCGGATCGGCGAGCTGCAGCCGCGGCTGCCGGCCGGCGAGTCCCTCCTGCTGGCCGGCGCGGCACTGGGCGCTGTCGCGGTGCCGGCCGCCTGGAAGCTGGCCAGCCATGTCAGCGTGATCGCGCATGTGGGCGCCCATGCCGCGACGGGCTCAGGCCCCCGCCGCAAGGCTGCGGGTACCCGGCTGCGGCCAGGCAGCACCGGCGTGACCAGGGTTCCGCGGGGCATTGCTGTCAGCGCGCTGATTTCTGGCGGCCCGAGCCTGCTGGGCCTGGTGATGGCAAAGATCATTTCGGTGGGTTACATCGTCGCGGTGCTGTGGCTGGCACTGATCGCCCTGGTCATCACGCTGCCAGTGCTCCGCGGCCGCTTCAGCTTTTTCGCGGGCATCATGGCCGGGATCCTGGTCTACGCGGTGGCGCGGTATGCCGCCGTCCCGGTGCAGTCGGCCATGGCTTACATCATCGCCTGGATCCTGCTGCTCGCGGGAGTGCTGGTGGTCGTCGAGCACGGCTGGCAGGAACGGGACGCCCAGGACGTCACGGAAATTTCCGAGGAGCCGCGGAGCTGGTGGTCAGCGCTGTGGCTGGCCGCCGCCGGCGCCGCGGTCGTCGCCGGCGGCGCGCTGCTGCTGTGACCGGCCGGCGGCAGGGCAGTGCCGTGTCGCGGCGTCGCGGGCGCAGGCACCGGTCAGTGCGGGCCGGCCGGGTCGCCAGCCGGGTCGGCGGCCAGCGTGCCCGGCTGCGCCCGCGCTTCGGCCCTGCGGTGCCGGCGGGCTACCAGCCGCAGCTGAACGATGCGCGCGGTGCCGGGAATGACCACCAGCAGCACGCCCATGACCGCCGCGAGCAGCAGGGCGACTCCCAGCGGAAGGTGACCGTGCGCACCGAAGAAACTGACGGTCGCCCGCTGCCCGTTTTCCAGGATGAAGATCAGCAGCAGCAGCAGCACGAGGGCGAACAGCGCGGAGGCAACCCAGACCCCGCCGGCCCTCGTGCGCTTGACCACGTGCTGGGGCGGCAGCCCGGCCGGAGCCGGAGTTGCCGGCGGCAGAGCCGCACCGGGCTCGCCGCCGCTAGCAGGGTCTGCCGTCATGACGCGGCCTGCCTTTCCTCGCGTATTAACTGTTCCACAATCCGGGCGGAAGTACGTCCCGGCTGTGCACGTGTGCTGGCTGAGCGGGCATCCGGCTGATCACACATCCCGGCTGAGCAGCTCGGCCCAGCGCTCGCGCCGGACCACCAGCCGGGCATCGCCGTCCTCGGCGAAAACCACCGGGATCCGGCGCGCCCCATTGTAGTTGTTTGACATGGTATAGCAGTAGGCACCGGTTACCGGGACGGCAATCAGGTCGCCGACCTCCGGGTCGCGCAGCGGCAAATGCTCGCTCAGCACGTCACCCGACTCGCAGTGACGTCCTACCAGGGTCACCGGCTGGCCGCCGCCGACCCGGTCCGCGATCGTCCCCTCGAACCGCTGGCCGACCAGCGCCACCTCCAGGTTATCGCCCATCCCCCCGTCAACCGCGACGAACGTGGTGGCGCCCCGCTTGACCGTGGTGACGCGGTAGATGGTGACCGCGCTGCTCGCCACCAGGCTGCGGCCAGGCTCGATCAGGATGCGCGCCCCGGCAGGCAGGTGCTGGCGGGCGGCGCCGATCAGTGCATCCAGGTACTCGTCCAGGCTCGGCGGGTGATCAGCGTAGGTGTACCGGCTGCCCAGGCCGCCGCCAAGGTCATACACCGGATACTCGCCGAGCGCCGCCAGCGGCTCGACCGCGGCGGCAAGCTCGGCTGCTATTAGGATCTGCGAGCCGACATGCGTGTGCAGGCCGTCCATCCGCAACCGCGGTGCGGCCTCGATCCGGGCGATGGCCGTGGCGGCGGACGCCGGGGACAGCCCGAACTTGGAGCCGGCGTGCCCGGTCGCGTAGGCGGGGTAAGTCGAGCTCTGCACGCCGGGGATTACCCGGACGAGGCAGCCTTGCACCCGGCCCGCCGGCACCGCGGCCTCCAGCCGGTCGATGTCGTCCTCGTTGTCCACCACCACCGTGCCCACCCCGCTGTCCACGGCGAGCCGGATTTCCTCGGTGGTCTTGGCGTTGCCGTGCAGGATCAGGGTCGCCGGATCGGCTCCGGCGGCGAGCGCGGTCACGATCTCGCCGCCGCCGGCGACGTCGAGCCAGAGTCCTTCGGCTGCCATCAGCCGCTGTACTGCCGTGCACGGGAACGCCTTCGAAGCGAACGCCACCCGCGAATCCGGCCACCGCGCGGCGAGTGCCGCCCGGTAGTCACGGGCACGCTGGCGAGCCTGCCCGGCGGCGACCAGCAGCACCGGAGTGCCGTGCGCGGCCGCCACTTCGTCCAGGCGGCAGCCGCCGACCCGCAGCATCCAGTCCCCGTCCTGCTGGGTACCGGGCGGAAACAGCCCGAGCAGATCAGCCGTCTCAGTCATGGGGCTCCTGCGCTGTGTCATGGGGCTCCTGCGCTGTGCTCATCGCAGCAGATTAGCTGCGGCGGTCCGGCCGGCCGCCCCGTGAGTTAGCACCGGGCCGCATTTGCCCGGCTATGAGGTGGCGCCGGGGGTGAGAGTCCGCAAGACTGCTGTCCGCGCCCTGCCCGCGACGCTGATGCCTGATGGAGTGGTCCCGAATGTCTCATGGAGTGGTCTCGTGCAGCCCGAACCCGGCGCCGAGGACCTGGTAACCCGGCTCGGCCGGCTCGTTGAGCCGGCCCCGGAGCCGGAAAACCAGGTGCTGACGGACGACGCCAGGGTCGTGCGCTGGAGCGGGCCGATGTTCGCCGTGTTCTCGGTGATCCTGGTTCCCTGGATCATCTATATCGCGCGGTCACTGCCGGCCCGCGAGCTGCCACCCAATTACGACATCGCCTGGGCGGGTTTCGACGTTTTGCTCTGCCTCGGGCTGGCGGCCACCGGCTACTTCGCGCTCCGCCGGTCCCGGTACCTGTCGACCGCAGCCGCGTCCGCAGCCGCCTTGCTGGTGGTCGACGCCTGGTTCGACTGCATGACCACGCCGGGCAAGGAGCGGCTGCTGTCGTTCGCGCTGTGCGGGCTGGTCGAGCTGCCGCTGGCCGGCGTGTGCCTGTGGCTGAGTTATCACACGCATCAGATCGCCGCCCGCCGGATCGTGCTGCTGCAGCGGCGGCATGGGCGGTTCGCACTGCGCGAATCCGCCCGGCTGAACCGCGCGCCGGACCGGTAACCCGCAGCAGCCGCCCCTGGCGGCCAGAGCCCTGGACCGCGGCGCCCGCCCGGTCTTCTCCTGCTAGCTTCTGAAGCGAAAGGCGGCCATCCGCGTGCCAGCACCAACGGACAGCATCACCCGCAGCGCCCGGCGTGCGTCGGAGAGCGCAGCCGCCCGCGGACTCGCCCGCGGCGGCCTGGCCGCGCGCGGGGTTATTTACATCCTGATCGGCTGGGTCGCCGTCGCGATAGCGCTGGGAGTAGGCCATGGTGAGGCCGATCAGCGCGGCGCCCTGCAGCTGCTCGCCGGCCATCCGCTCGGGATCGTCCTGCTCTGGCTGCTCGGCATCGGCTTCGCGGGATACGCGCTCTGGCGCTTTAGCGAGGCGGTCTTCGGCGTTACCGGCGAGGGCACCGGCGCCGGCCCCCGGCTGAAATCGGTGGCCCGCGGCGTCGTCTACGCGGCGTTCGCCGTGACGACATTTCAGGTGATCGGCGGTGCCAGGAAAAGCCAGGCCGGACAGCAGCAAGACTGGTCAGCCAAGGCCATGCACCACTCTTACGGGCGGTGGCTGGTCGGCATCGTCGGAGTGATCATCGTGATCGTCGGCGTGGCCCTCATCGTCGAGGGCGTAAAAAGCGAATTCATGAAACATATGCAGACGGCGCAGATGAGCAGCAGGACTCGCCGTATTGTCGAGTGGCTGGGTAAAATCGGGACTGCCGCCCGCGGGGCAGTGATCGTGCTCGCGGGCGCCCTAGTGATCGATGCGGCCGTTACCTACCGGCCGTCGAAAGCGGGCGGCATTGATAAGGCGCTGCTGACGCTGCGCGGCCAGCCATTCGGCGAGGCGCTTCTTATCCTGGCCGCGCTCGGGCTGGTCGTCTTCGGCAGTTACGGTTTGTGCGAGGCCCGCTGGCGGAAGATCTGACCGAAGTCACCGCGGCGACGAGGGACGGACCAGCTATGACCGGCGAACACTCAGGCGGTACCGGGGAGAAGCGCACCGTGCGGCAGCCCGGCGGCCCGCCGCACGCGCGGAAGGGGTCCGCGGGGCAGACCCTGAAGCGGACACTGACCGAGTTCCGCGAAGACAATCTCACGGACCGGGCTGCCGGGCTTACTTACTACGCAGTGCTGTCCATTTTCCCCGCCCTGGTAGCCATGATCGCGCTCGTGGGGCTGGTCGGAAACCCGCAGACGATCACCAGGGAGCTGACCAAGCTCGTTAGCTCCATCGGGGGGCCGTCAGCGGCGCAGACATTCAAGCAGCCGATCGCCAGCCTGGCTCACGGCAGCAGCGCCACCGGCATCCTGCTCATCGTCGGCGTGGCCTCCGCCCTGTGGACGGCTTCCGGCTATGTCGGCGCCTTCATGCGGGCCTCGAACGCCATCTACGAAGTCGAGGAAGGGCGCTCGTTCGTCAAGCTGCGCCCGCTCCAATTGCTGGTAACGCTCGTGCTCGTGCTGCTGCTGGCACTGGTCCTGGTGGCCCTGGTGGTGACGGGGCCGATCGCCAGCAAGGTCGGATCCGCCATCGGCGCCGGCACCGCCGCCGTGACTGCCTGGGACATTGCCAAGTGGCCGGTCCTGCTGGTCGTTTTGTGCCTCATGATCGGCGTGCTCTACTACGCGGCCCCCAACGCCCGGCTCCGCGGTATCAGGTCGATCATCCCGGGCGCCTTGCTGGCCGTCGCGGTGTGGCTGGTGGCATCGGTCGCGTTCGCGTTCTACGTCGCCAACTTCAACTCTTACAACAAGACCTACGGCACTCTCGGGGCGGCGATCGCGCTGCTCGTGTGGCTGTGGATCACTAACGTCGCTATCCTGCTCGGCGCCGAGGTCAACGCCGAGCGGGAGCGAAGCCGGGAGCTCCGGGCCGGAACCCCTGGCGCGGAGCGCGAGATACAGCTGACGGAGCGGTCAGCGCCGAAGCGGAAGAAAAGATCACGGACCGCCTGACCGCCGGGACAGCCTGACCGGCCATGCGGACCGGTCAGGCTGGCGGCCCAGCGGTCTGGCCGCCTAGCCGGCCGGCGGGTTAGCCGGCCGGGGCCACCCGCAGCGTCAGCTTCCAGTCCTCGACGGTCACCACCAGCCGCCGGGTACTGCCCATAACCTCGCCGTCGATTTCCCACGGGCACTCATGGTCAATGTCGACCCGCAGTTCCCGGAAGGTGCTGCGGAAAATGCGCCCGGTCGCCGCCTTACGGCGGGTGACTACCTGGGCCGCCAGCACCAGCCAGCTGAGCGCGCCGCGCGCGGTCAGCACCACGAGATCAAGCCGCCCGTCGTCCGGCCGGGCGTCCGGCAGCAACGGCAGACCGCCCTGCAGCATCCCGATGTTGCCGACGATAACCCCGCTGGCCTGGAGCAGCAGCGGGTCCGCACCGTCTGCTTGCAGGCGCACCCGGATAGGCCGGTCCCGGATATGGGCCAGCGCCGAGACGACATACGCGGCCCAGCCGAAGCGCTTTTTCACCGGCTCGCTGGCCCCGCCCACCATGTGCGCGTCCAGCCCCAGCCCGGCGAGGGCGACGAACAGCTTGCCGTTAGCCATGCCCACATCGAGCTGGCGGTCGGTACCGGTCAGCGCCACGGTCAGGGCGGCCGGCACGTCGACCGGCAGGCCCAGGTTGCGCGCCAGCAGGTTGCCGGTACCGGCCGGGATGATCGCCAGCGGCACACCGCTGCCCGCCAGGCCTGCCGCGCAGGCGGTCACCGTGCCGTCGCCGCCGCTGGCCAGGACCACGTCAACGCCTGCCTGCACGGCCGTCCGCGCCTGTCCCTCACCGGGATCCTCCGGCGTCGTCTCCAGCCACAGCGGCTCGCTCCAGCCGTGCTTCGCCATGGCGGCGGACACCGAATCGCGGAAATCCTGCAGCTTACCGAACTTTACGGGATTAGCCACGACCGCCGCGCGGCTGACGCCAGGCGGGCGGCTCATCCCGGCCGGCTCACTTACGGCCGGGGTACTGACGGCCGGCTCACTCACGGCCGGCTCGCCAGGGCCGGTTGCCCGCTTCGCAATCTCGATGTGTGCAGCAGCATGGCCGGAGCTTATCGGCAGGTTAGATCATGGATGCCCGGCAGGGACTGACGCGGGGCCGCGCCGTTAACCGCGCGCCGGGGACCGGCGTGCGAGACTCGCCGCATGTCATCGCCATTGCGCTGCCTGGTAACCGGAGCATCGGGTTATATCGGCGGCCGGCTCGTTCCCGAGCTGCTGAGCGCCGGCTACACGGTGCGGTGCATGGCCCGCGATCCGGCTAAGCTCCGGGACCGGCCGTGGTCCGGCCAGGTCGAGGTAGCGGCGGCTGACGCTGCCGACCGGGCAGCCATGCGGCAGGTGCTGGCGGATACGGACGTCGCCTACTACCTTATTCACTCACTCGGCACTGGGGCCGCCTTCGAGCAGCGCGACCGGGCGGCCGCCGAGAATTTTGCCGGTGCCGCCGAAGACGCGGGCACGAAGCGCATCGTCTATCTCGGCGGCATCGTCTCCCCCGGTGCCGGCGAGCTTTCGACGCATTTGCGGTCCCGCGCCGAGGTCGGTGACATCCTGCTGGCCAGCGGCGTGCCGACGGCGGCGCTGCAGGCCGCGGTGATCATCGGCAGCGGATCGGCATCGTTCGAGATGCTCCGGTACCTCACCGAGCGGCTGCCTGCCATGATCACCCCGCGCTGGGTGCAGACCCGGATTCAGCCCGTCGCCGTTCGCGATGTGCTGCGCTATCTCGTCGGCAGCGCGGCGCTGCCGCCTGACGTCAGCCGCCGCTTCGACATCGGCGGACCGGACATTCTCAGTTATGCCGAGATGATGCGCCGGTACGCCAGCGTCGCCGGGCTTACGCCCCGGCTGCTCGTCCAGGTGCCGCTGCTGACGCCCCGGCTGTCCTCGCTATGGGTGGGCCTGGTTACCCCGGTGCCCGCCAGCCTGGCCAGGCCGCTGGTGGAGTCGCTGCGCAACGAGGTGGTCTGCACCGAGCACGACATCAAGCAGTATATTCCCGATCCGCCGGAGGGCCTGCTGCCGTTGGACAAGGCAATCGCGCTCGCCATGCGGCATACCCGCGAGGGCGCTGTCTCGACCCGCTGGTCGTCGGCCGCGACGCCGGGCGCGCCCAGCGACCCGCTGCCGACTGACCCGTCGTGGGCCGGCGGCACCCTCTATGTCGACGCGCGCACCAGCGTCGTGCACGCTGCCCCGGAAGCGTTGTGGCAGGTCATTGAGGGCATCGGCGGCAAGAGCGGGTGGTACTCGTTCCCCGCTGCGTGGGCCGCGCGCGGCCTGCTGGACCGGCTGGCGGGCGGGGTGGGACTGCGCCGCGGCCGCCGCGACCCGCGGCGCCTGCTCGTCGGCGACGCGCTGGACTTCTGGCGGGTCGAGGCGATCGAGCCGGGAGTGCTGCTGCGGCTGCGCGCCGAGATGAAACTGCCCGGCCTGGCGTGGCTGGAGCTGTCAGTGGGCCGTGATCACGATGGCCGCACTACCTACCGCCAGCGGGCGATATTCCGGCCGCGCGGCCTTGCCGGACACGCCTACTGGCGGTCTATTTCCCCGCTGCACGGCGCCGTGTTCGGCGGGATGGTCCGCAACATCACCGCTACCGCCGAGAAAGCCGGCCGCGCGGACGGCAAGCCGGCGCCGGCCGCGCGCTAGGCGGCCGGGTCAGGCAAGCTCGCGGAGCCGGAGCGCGGCTGCTTCCGGGCTGACGTCGTTGAGGAACGCGTCCATCCCGGATTCAGATCCTGCCAGGTACTTCAGCTTGCCCGGCGCGCGCCGGATCGAGAACAGCTCCAGATGCAGCGCGAACTCATCCTCCCCGCGGCGGACCGGTGCCTGATGCCAGGCGGAGATGTACGGCGCCGGCGTGTCAAAAAGCCGGTCGAACCTGGCCAGGATATCAAGGTAGAGGGACACGAACTCGGTCCGTGCCGCGTCGGTAAGCGCAGCTAGATCGGGTACCCGGCGGCGCGGGTACAGGTGGACTTCGTACGGCCAGTGCGCCGCATGCGGGACGAAGGCCGTCCAGTGCTGCCCCGCCGCGACGATTCTCGTGCCGTCGCCCTCCTCGGCCGCCAGCAGATCGTCGAACAGGCTACCGCCGGTCCGCTGCCGGTAGCCGGCACAGGCCGCCAGCATGCGCTCCGTGCGCGGCGTAACATACGGATACGCAAAAATCTGACCGTGCGGATGCGAGAGCGTCGCGCCGATCTCGGCGCCCCGGTTCTCGAAACAGTAGACCTGCTCGACACCAGGCAGCCGGGCCAGCTCGGTGCTCCGGTCGGTCCAGGCAGCGAGCACGATCTGAGCGTGCGCGGGAGACAGGTCAGCGAACGATGCGCCGTGGTCCGGGCTGAAGCAGATGACCTCGCATCTCCCGGCCGCGGGCCGCGCCTGCATCATGCCGTCATCGGCAGGATGCGCCGGATCGGCCGGCTGCGCGCCGAGGGATGAGAAGCGGTTCTCGAACACGACCACGTCGTAGTCGGGCGCGGGGATCTCGGTCCGGTTACCTTCCGACGACGGGTCCAGCGGGCACTGCGCCTGGGCCGGCCGGAACGTCCGGTTCTGCCGCTGGCTGGCTATCACCACCCATTCGCCGCGCAGCTGGTCGTAGCGCTGCTCGGACAGCACCTCGACGCCGGGCAGCTCCCGCTGGTCCGGGTAGCTCGCTGCCTGCTCCGGGCGGCCGCCGAAGTAGATGAGCTCGCGCCCGTCGGACAGGCGGATCGAGGTCTTGTTCATATGCCGATCTTTCCAGTGCGACGGGCTGATGCCGACCAGGAAACACCTTCGGCCGCGGCCCCGCAAGCGCCGGAGTGACGTCATTGTGCGCTGGCGCGCACCGGGCCGGTAGCCTGCGTGCCAATCCCCAGGTGCGGAATGCGCCTGCGACGGCGCGGCGAGGGAGTGCAGCGGTGGCAGGTTCAGCGGTGTCATGTGCGGCAGTGGCAGGTTTGGCGGGGTCAGATGCGTCGGTGTCAGATGCGGCACGGACGGGACAGCCTGTCGCGGTACGCCGCGAGCAGGATCGGCGGCCCCGGCGGCGTCGGCTGGCCGCCCTGGCCGGCGTCGCCCTGCTGACTTCTGCCTGCGGCACCGGAGCCGCGGCTGCCAGTCCGAACCGGACCACTGCGGACCGGACCAGTGCCAGCGGTGCCAGTGGCGGCGGGGCGGGAGCTGCTGCGGCGAGCGCGCCCGGCTACGGTTCGCCGGCCGCGGTCGCCGCTCCCGCAGGCTCCGGGGCTCAGCGGCGCGCTACCGCGATCGGCGGCGCGCGGCGCGGCGCCAGGCCGCTCGCCGGGAAGATCGTCGGCATCGACCCTGGTCATAACGGCGGCAATGGCGGCGACCCCGCTTACATCAACAGCATGATCTGGAACGGCCGGGCATCCGAGACGTGCGACACGACCGGCACGCAGACCGACGCCGGGTACACCGAAGCCCGGTACAACTTCGCCGTGGCGAGCTACCTGCGCGCCGACCTGCGCCGTGACGGAGCCCGGGTGGTGCTAACCCGGACCAGCGACCGGGGGGTCGGGCCGTGCGTGACCCGCCGCGCCGAGATCCTGAACCGGGCGCACGTGAACGTCGCGGTCGACATCCACGCTGATGGCGGCCCCTCGTCCGGCCGGGGTTTCGCCATCCTGGAGCCAATTGCCGACGGCCCGAACGACCGCGTGATCACCGGCTCGGTGCGGCTCGGCCGGGATATCCGGTCGGCGATGCTGCGCGGTACGGTGATGCCGGTCAGCAACTACGACGGGATCAACGGCGTCGCCTACCGCAGCGACCTCGCCGGGCTGAACCTGACCCGGGTACCCAAGATCCTCATCGAGTGCGGCAACATGCGGAACGTCACCGACGCCGCGCTGCTGACCTCCGCCCGGTTCCAGCGGCGGATAGCAAGGGTGCTGGAAGCGGCGATCATCGCGTTCCTGCACCGCCGCTAGCGCAGCGAAAACGCGTACACGCAGGCGGCCCGCGAGTCCGGGCGTTTGCGGTCGGGGCCACCGGCTGCCACGCGCCGCCGCCGGGAGCCCCGGGCAGACGGTCACAACGGCAACCTGACCACGCGCGCCCGCAGCTGGCTAGCTGGTTGGGGGGACACTTCCGGGGACACCCGCGGGCGCTGGGCGCAGGGCATGCCGCAGCGCCGCCCGCCGGGCCGCGGCTCCGAGCGACGAGCTGACGTATACCGTCCCCCCGTCCGCCACGGCCAAGGCACCGATGCCGGCCGGGAGCTGGTCGGTCTGCACTATCCGGGTCACGCCCCGTTGCGGCGCCGGCTCAGCGGCCGTCTCACGCTGCGACGGCGTGGCCGGGTACCGCAGCACTGCTGGAGAAACGGCCACGACGACCTCCGGGCGGGGACGAGAGTACTGACTGCGACGGCGCCTTGCAGGAGGCGGACAGGTGATGCAGAACCGGCTGGGACCGGCTCAGCACCGGCCCGCTGAACCCCTCAGCGCTGGCGCTGAGGCGCTCCTTCCGCTCGACAAGCCCTGGGCGCGCCGTCGTTTATCATCCGTTCCCGCGCTTCTGCCGGATTGGCCCGACGGGGCCTTGATGTAATTGCACCCGACCTAGCCAGCCCGGCCCGTTCGCTGACCTCGACGCCGTCGACCAGCCGGGGACCGGGGCGGCCACCTTATCCGTTCTCGTCGATCGCCCAGATCGGTAGATCTGAGCGCATGCATGATCTCGGTGGCGGCCGGCCAACAGGAAGATCAGGCGCACCAGGCCAGGTCAGGTGTCGGCCTGGCCTAGTGCGCGTGCTCAGAATTCGTCGTCGAATGAGACGTCGCCGGTGACGCCGACCTGGTAGGCAGAGACGCGGCGCTCGAAGAAGTTCGACAGTTCCTGGACGTCCTGGAGGTCTAGGAACGCGAACGGGTTGGCTGACCCGTACAGCGGATCGATGCCGAGCTGGGCCAGCCGCCGGTCGGCGACGTGCTCGAGGTAGCCCCGCATGTCCGCGGGCGACATGCCGGGCACACCGCCGCCGAGCAGGTCGTCGGCGAACTGGGCCTCGCAGTCGACCGCCTCCGCGAGCATGTCGCGGACCTGCCGGGTCAGGTCCTCGTCGAAGAGTTCCGGTTCTTCCTGCCGGACGGTGTCGACCACGTCGAACGCGAACGCCATGTGCATCGACTCGTCCCGGAACACCCAGTTGGTGCCCGAGGCCAGCCCGTTGAGCAGGCCCCGGGACCGCAGGAAGTACACGTAGGCGAACGCCCCGTAAAAGAACAGGCCCTCGATGCAGGCGGCGAAGCAGATGAGGTTCAGCAGGAACGCCCGCCGGTCACTGGCAGTGCGCAGCTGGTGCAGCTCGTTGATCGAGTCGATCCAGCGGAAGCAGAATTCGGCTTTGCGCTTGATCGAGGGGATGTTCTCCACTGCGGCAAACGCCTCTGACCGTTCGGCCTCGCCGGGCACGTAGGTGTCCAGCAAGGTCAGGTAGAACTGGACGTGCACTGCCTCCTCGAACAGCTGCCGGGACAGGTACAGCCGTCCTTCGGGCGAGTTGACGTGCTGGTACAGGTTCAGGACCAGGTTGTTCGAGACGATCGTGTCGCCGGTGGCGAAGAACGCCACCAGTCGGCCGATCAGGTGCTGCTCGGCGGGCGACAGCCGGGCCAGGTCCGCCAGGTCGGAGTGCAGGTCGACTTCCTCCACCGTCCAGGTGTTCTTGATCGCGTCCCGGAACCGGTCGTAGAAGTGCGGGTAGCGCATCGGCCGCAGGGTCAGGTCCATGCCGGGGTCGAGCAGCAGCGGCTGGGCCTGCGCCAGCCCGCCGGTGCCGGCGGCGGTGGCGGTCACTGACAGGCCTCGCAGTTCTCGGGGTTCTCCAGTGAGCAGGCCAGTGCGGCGGCGTCAACGTCAGTGGCGTCAACGTCAGCGGCTGGCGTGGCCGCGGCAACGGTGGCCTGCTGGATCCGGGTCGCCGGGCGGGAGCGCAGGTAATAGGTCGTCTTCAGTCCTGCCTTCCAGGCGTACAGGTACATCGAGGACAGCTTGCCGATCGTCGGCGCAGCCAGGAACAGGTTCAGCGACTGGCTCTGGTCGATGAACGGCGCCCGCGCCGCCGCGAGATCGATCAGCGCCCGCTGCGGGAGTTCCCACGCGGTGCGGAACAGCTCCCGGATCTCCGCGGGCAGCCCGGTGATGCCTTGCACCGATCCGTCGGCCCGCTTGATGACGTCGCGGACATTTCCATCCCATAGCCCGTGCGCCTTCAGCTCCCGCACCAGGGCCGCGTTGATCTGCAGGAACTCCCCGGACATGGTCTCGCGCTTGAACAGGTTGGACACCTGCGGCTCGATGCACTCATAGCAGCCGGCGATCGACGCGATCGTGGCCGTCGGGGCGATCGCGACCAGCAGGGAATTCCGCAGCCCGGTGGCCGCGATCCGGTCACGAAGCGCGGCCCACCGCTCGGTCTGCGCGCCAGCCACGCCCCACAGGTCGTGCTGCAGCTGCCCCGCCGCGGCGCGGGTCCCGGTCCAGGCCGGGTGCGGCCCGGCGGCCTCGGCCAGGCTGGCCGATGCCTCCAGCGCGGTGAGGTACACCTCCTCGGAGATGCGGGCCGACAGCTCACGGGCGGCGGCGGAGTCGAACGGCAGCCGCAGCGCGAAAAAGACGTCCTGCAGGCCCATCAGCCCCAGCCCGATCGGCCGCCAGCGCGGGTTGGACGCAGCTGCCTGCTCGCTGGGGTAATAGCCGATGTCAATGACCCGGTCCAGGAACGGCACCGCCGCGGCGACGGTGTCCCGCAGCTTGTCCCAGTCGACCGCAGTGCCGGGGGCGCCCGGGCGCCCGGTCAGGTGCTGGGCGAGGTTGACCGAGCCGAGGTTGCACACCGCGGTCTCGGTGTCGGAGGAGACCTCGATGATCTCGGTGCACAGGTTGGACAGGTGCACCACCTGCCCTGGCGCGCCGGTCTGGTTGCACTTCGCGTTGGACGCGTCCTTGAAGGTCATCCAGCCGTTGCCGGTCTGCGCCAGGGTGCGCATCATCTTCCCGTACAGGTCCCGCGCCTTCACCTGCCTGACCTGCCGGCCCTGCCCCTCGGCGGCGCGGTACGCGGCGTCGAACGCATCACCCCACAGGTCCGGGAGCTCTGGCAGCTCGTCCGGGTCGAACAGGGACCACATCCCGTCGGCCTCGACGCGCCGCATGAACTCGTCGGGGATCCAGTTGGCCAGGTTGATGTTGCGCGCGCGGCGGGCGTCCTCGCCGGTGTTGTCCCGCAGTTCGAGGAACTCCTCGATGTCGGGGTGCCACGGCTCGAGGTAGGCGCACGCGGCGCCCTTGCGCCGGCCACCCTGGTTTACCGCTGCGACCGAGGAGTCCAGCGTCCGGAGCCACGGCACGATCCCGTTGGACTGCCCGTTCGTGCCCCGGATCAGCGCCCCGCGCGAGCGGACCCTTGACCACGAGATGCCGATACCACCGGAGAACTTGCTCAGCCGCGCCACCTGGGCGTACCGGGCGTAGATCGAGTCCAGGTTGTCCCGCGGGGAGTCGACCAGGAAGCAGGACGACAACTGGGAATGGCGGGTGCCGGAGTTGAACAGCGTCGGCGAGCTGGGCAGGTAGGCCAGCGACGACATCAGCTGGTAGCAGCCGATGGCCTCGCCGGGCGACCGGGACAGGCCGCAGGCCACCCGCAGCAGGAAATACTGCGGCGTCTCGGTTACCAGCCGGCTGGATGGGTGCCGCAGCAGATACCGGTCGTAAACCGTGCGCAGCCCGAAGTACTCAAACCGCCGGTCCGCGCCGGAGTCGACCGCGTCGTCGAGCTTGCGGGCGTTGTCCTTGACGAACCGTGCGGTCTCGTCGCTGATCAGCCCTTCGGCGTGGCTGAGGGCGACCGCCTGGCTGAACGAGGCGATGCCCTGCCCGCGGACTTCCTTGCCGATGTAGGCGGCGAGCAGCCGGGCGGCCAGCCGCGAGTACTGCGGCTCCTCGCCGGTCATCTCAGCGGCGGTCTGGATCGACAGCCGGTCCAGCTCGGCGGTGGTCGCGCCGTCGTACAGGCCGCTGATGGTCTTGGTGGCCACCCGCAGCGGGTCGACGTCATCGAGTCCGCTTGCGCACCGTTCCACCGCCCGCACGATCTTGTTCACATCGACGGGCTCGGTATCGCCATTGCGCTTGCGGACCTCCATGCGCGCTTGGCGGGCCGGCTGCCCGGCGTCAGCCGGGCTAGGCATTACGTGCGGGCAATCGGTGAGCGTCATGCTCTCTCCTCGCGAGCTCGGGCCGGGCACGCGGCCGCACGACGAGGGTGAGACGGCACGCCCGGGCCAGCCCGGGTTACGCCTCGCTCCGCGCCGTCGGCCGTCCCGCGCGACCTCAGACAGCCGCGCACGGGCGTGCGCGGCGCGCTGGCAGGTCTTCGGACTCGCGGGCCCGGCCACCGGCCGCCTACTGACCGTCGCTTCCCAGGCTGATCAGGCCCAGTGCTTGATGACGGCGTTCGTTCCCACTCACCGCTGCGGGGCAGTCCCGGATTCCCGCCGGGTTCCCTGTTACCTCGACGGCCCTGGAAGGACCGCACAACCAGCTGCAGGAACACCATATGTAGCTATCAGCCGAACCCTCAGCACCATATGTCGTGCCGGCGTGTCGTGCCGGGCAGCGACGCAATTGCCGCCCACCAATTCGCGCGGCACCATCGTTTACCCTGGAGCGGCCTGGCCCTGAAGCTAGTCGAGATGTGAGCAGACACCGGGAAGGCGGCCCGTGAGTCACGCTGGCCCCACACTGCTGAATGGGCTGGCGGCTTTCGGACCGTACTTCGCTGTGGATACTCACCCGCCGATCTGCACGGCGCCACCACCATGGTCCCGGCTGTCCGTCTTGCTGGAGTCACCGGCGGCGCTCGGCAAGCGGGCCAGCGCAGTGCGCATCGCCCTGGCGGCGGGCCGCCCGGCCGGCGCCATCGAGTTCCGGGTCGCGGTCTCGGTGGCTCAGCTCGGCCTGGCCGCGCGGCTGCTGTCGCCCGCTATCGCCGTGGCGGCGGCTTACGGCAGGCCGCTGGCGCTGAACCCGGACGCTGTGTGGTGGCAGCCGGTGCTCGGCGGCCCGTTCCCGCTGTCCCTGCCCGCAGATGCCGCCGGCGCCGGGCCGACCCGGACCGGCAGCAATCCTGGGGGCACCGGCGATCCCGGGCATGCCGCCGGGCTGCTGCGGGACAGCCTGCTGGACGGCCCGGTGCGCCAGCTGGTCGAGATCGCTGCCGGGCTGTCGGTCTCCCGCACCGTGCTGTGGGGCAACGTCGCCTCCGCCGTCAACGGCGCCGCGGCCATGGTGGCCAGGAACCGTCCGAGCCTGGCCGAGCCCGCCCGGGCCGTCGGCTCCACCCTGCTCCAGTACGGGCCGCTGGCCCCGGCCTTCACCGGGACGCTGGTCGGCGGATTCCGCCGCCGCAGCTGCTGCCTCATCTACCGGGCCAGCCCCGGGCCGCGTCCACCGGTCTGCGGGGACTGTGTCCTGGCCCGCTCCTGAGACGCTCGGTACCGGGCCACCGGCTAGCGCAGTCCGTCGATGGCACCCCTGTCGTGGCCGCACTCGCCGCCAACCAAGATCGCCAGCACCTCAAGGCTGGCGATACGCTCGCATCCACGGCCATGGGGTCCTCGGACCCGGTCGGCGCCCGCTGGGTCGAGGGCGTCCACCGGGACCAGGTCGTAGGTCAGCCGAGCTGCTGGCCGTCCGGCGCCGTCATGCCGGCAAAGTGGCACGGACCTGCCGGGCCGCCGCCACCAGGTTGCGCAGGGCCGGCTCGGTCTCGGCGTAACCGCGGGTCTTCAGGCCGCAGTCCGGGTTGACCCACAGCTGGCCCGGCGGGACCGTCTGCAGCGCCCGGGTCAGGGCGTCGGTCATCTCGCTGACGGTCGGCACCCGGGGGGAGTGGATGTCGTAGACGCCGGGGCCGATGCCGCGCGAGTATCCGGCCGTTTGCAGGTCGGCCAGCAGCTCCATATGCGACCGGGCCGCCTCGACGCTGGTGACGTCCGCGTCCATGTCGCTGATGGCGCCGATGATCTCGCCGAACTCCGAGTAGCACATGTGCGTGTGGATCTGAGTGGAGCCGGCCGCGCCGGAGGTGGCCAGCCGGAACGCGCCGACCGCCCAATCCAGGTAGGCCGGGTGCTGGGCCTTCCGCAGCGGCAGCAGCTCCCGGAGGGCGGGCTCGTCGACCTGGATGATGTGGATCCCGGCCGCCTCCAGATCATGGATCTCGTCCCGCAGGGCGAGCGCTACCTGCCTCGCGGTGTCGGCAAGCGGCTGGTCGTCACGGACAAAAGACCACGCCAGCATGGTGACCGGCCCGGTGAGCATGCCCTTGACCGGTTTGGCCGTCCGGGTCTGCGCATAGGTCGTCCAGCCGACGGTGATGGGCTCGGGCCGGTGCACGTCGCTGTGCAGGATCGGCGGCCGGACATAGCGGGTGCCGTACGACTGGACCCAGCCGTGCTCAGTTGCGGCGAACCCCGCCAGCCGCTCGGCGAAGTACTGCACCATGTCGTTGCGCTCGGGCTCGCCGTGCACGAGCACGTCCAGGCCGATGTTCTCCTGCAGCGCGATAACCCGGTCGATCTCGGCGCGCATCGCCGCCTCATAGGCCTCCTCGGTGATGCGTCCCGCTTTGTGGTCAGCCCGCGCTTTGCGGATCGGCGCCGTCTGCGGGAACGACCCGATCGTGGTCGTGGGCAGCACCGGCAGCCTGCCGCCCTGGGCGGCCCGGCGGTCCGCATACCGGCGGCGGGGCGTGCCCGTCCCGAGGCTGTCCAGCCGGGCTCGCATCCGCGCGTTCAGCTGAGCCGGGGCCGGGGCGGCGGCCACCAGGCCGACCGCGGCGGCGTCCCCGCCCTCGCTCAGCGCCTGGCCCAGCGCGACGACCTCGTCGACCTTCTGCCGGGCGAAGGCCAGCCGGCCAGCCAGCTCCGGGGCCAGGGCTGTTTCGGCCGAGGCATCCAGGGGCACGTGCAGCAGCGAGCACGACGAACTCACCATCAGCTGGCCGGCCAGACCCAGCAGCGACGCGCATGTCGACAGCGCCGCGGGCAGGTCGGTGCGCCACACGTTCCGCCCGTCGACCACCCCGGCCACCAGGGTCTTGCCGCGGATCCCGCCGGTCCGAGCCAGGGCCTCCCGGTTTCCCGGGCCGGCCACGAAATCGAGGCTGATCGCCTCGACCGGGCTGGCCGCCAGCACCGGCAGCGCGTCACCGATCTCGCCGAAGTACGTGGACACCATGAGCGCCGGCCGCTGCGGCAGCGTGCCGAGCCGGTGGTAGGCGTGCCGGAGTGCCTCCAGGTCACCGGGAGCCCGGTCGGCGGCCAGCACCGGCTCGTCCAGCTGCACCCACTGCGCACCGGCCTGGTACAGGCCGCGGAGCAGGTCCGCGTACGCGTCCAGCAGCAGGTCCAGCAGAAGCAGCGGGCGGAAGCCGGTCTCGGCAGGCTTGGCCAGCAATAGGAACGACACCGGCCCGAGCAGCACCGGCCGGGTCTCGATGCCCATCGCCGCGGCCTCGGCGTACTCGGTCAGCGGCTTATGCCCGCTCAGGCGCAGGGCGGTCGCGGGACCGAGCTCAGGAACCAGATAGTGGTAGTTAGTGTCGAACCACTTCGTCATTTCCAGCGCCGGGATGCCGTCCGCCCCGCGGGCCATGGCGAAGTAGGCATCCAGCCCGGACAGGCCGCCGAACCGCGGCGGGACCGCGCCGAACAGCTCGGCCGTGTCCAGCACGTGGTCATACAACGAGAATGTATTGGACGGGATGGCGGTCAGCCCGGTGTCTCGCAGCATCTGCCAGGTGTCGGCGCGCAGCCGCGCCGTCGTTTCCTGCAGCTCATCCGCCCCGATCCGGCCTGCCCACCACGACTCGGTGGCTTTCTTTAGCTCCCGGCGCTGCCCGATCCGCGGATACCCGAGCACAGTCGTTTCCATGGCTTGTCTCCCTCGCGAGCCATCACCCGTGACACCCGAAGGAGAGGAAGAACCACGGCGCCTGCCGCGACCCAGGCTCTCCCACGGAGCCGCGGACCACCGCACGCCGGACGGCGCACGGGCGAAGGCAGGTCTTCGGACTCACGGGCAACGGCGCCTTCCGGCGCCTCCTACTACTAGCCGTCGCTTCCCAGGCCCGGACGGACCCAGTGCATATGACGGCGGTCGTTCCCGCTCACCGCTGCGGGGCAGCCCCGGATTCTCACCGGGTTCCCTCTTACGACACCCGGCTTGCACAGGTCGGGTGAACCTTCCGCAGCCGCAGTATATGCGCGCTGAGAAGGCGCAACTCGTGCTCTCTCGCCAGCGCAAGAATTATTGCGGGCGCGCCAGCGCTGGTCATGACGGCATGGCTCCGTGCAGGACGGGGCTCGCAAGCCCCGCGGGAACCTGTCATTGCCTAACATTTCAGCCCCTCACATGAGGTACCGTTTCGGGGGTTATGCCACCGTCCAGGCCGTCGAGACCAATGAGCAGCTCACGTTCGACTTCGACGATCTCGATCTCGATTCCGGTGTCGGCCCGGCCACCGATACCGGCGACCTGCTGACCTGGTTCGTGCTGTTCCACCTCGATGAGGAACTGGTAGCGATGCTGACTCCGTCGCGGCTGGTCATTGCCGTAAGCGGCTGGTCATTGCCGTAAGCGGCGTGGCCTAACGCTGACGCGCCTGTCGGAGCTGACCGAACTGAGCACGCACAGCATCTCCGTGTACGAGAACGGGCATCAGCAGCCGTCCGAAGAGAAGCTGCTCCTCCTTGCCGACACACTCGACGTCTCACCAGCATTTCTCTGCGCCCCCGATGTGGATGAGATTCCCGAAGGCGCGGTCAGCTTCCGGGCGCTGAGCAAGATGACGGCCAGGCAGCGCGACCGGGCGCTCAGCGCAGGCCGGGTCGCGCTGCGCGGGCCGCCAGCCGGGCTGATGTCATACCCGCAACCTTGAACCAAGATCCGCAAAGCAGCTCAGCACCACCCAGCCGCAGCCGGCCAGCCCCCCGTGATTGATCAGGGCTGGGTATCCTGTTGCTAGTCATGACTGCTGCACAGGATCCGTGGGAAAGCACCGATACCGCTCGGGCTTATGCTGACTTTGCCTGCAGACATTCGACGTATCGCCAGACCAGCCACGATCTCATCGCTCTTGCCCGGCTAACGGCGGACGCGAAGGTCGTGGACCTCGCATGTGGTACGGGAACCACCACGGAGGCAGTTTTGGCTGTCGTGGGTGCGTCCGGAAGCGTCGTCGCGGTCGATGCTTCCGAGGCTATGCTCGCAGCCGCAAGAGCCTCCATTGCTGACGAGCGAGTTACCTGGTTGCGCGGGCCAGCCGAACGTCTGGGCGAGCAGGCGTTGCACCATATGGATGCGGTCGTGTGCAATTCCGCTATTTGGCAGACCAACGTAAGTGCCACCGTAAGGGAAGTTTACCGTGTACTACGTCCGGGCGGCCGGTTCGTTTTCAACCTTGGCACGGCCATGTTGGCAGACCATGTCGCTGTGAATCGGTCACCGGACTCACTCCTAGAGCTAATGAAAGCCATCGCTGGCCGCGAGTACGGCCTGATTGCTCCATCGCCAGTAAGCGTAGATCTGCCGTCTCAGGAATTGTCAGAATCTTGGCTGCGCCATGTCATGAGTGACACAGGTTTCCATGTTGAGAAAACACGAACATTTTCTTACCAGAGCAGCCTGGAAGAACAGCGCTCATGGCTGTCAATTCCTATTTTCACCTTGCGTTCGTTCGGTGATTTGTCCTATAAGGACCGCATGACTGTGCTTGATCTTGCATACCAGCGCCTTACCGAGACTATGCCTGAGCCAGTGAATACGGAATGGATGGTTTTCACAGCCGTGCGTGCGGAGTAAGCCGGGAAGTAAGTTTAGTTCTCTTTCGCCTCCCGAGAGGTGCCGGATCTTGCCGGGGAAGATCAGTGCAAGGTGGAGCGCCCGCAGCGAAGCGAAACGTACGACGGTGACCGTAGCGTCGGCGACAGGATGCCCAGCGTGAGGACGGCCGGCCGGAGGGCGGCCCGGCCGGAGGGCACAGGGGCGGTCAGCGGGATAACCGTTGCGGCTCCGCCGCGAAAGTGCCAGGGCGCCCCAGCTGCTTTGGCGGCCGCGCACGGTTCCGGGCTAGGGGTTCACTGGGCATTCACGTCGGTCGCACGATGTGCCGGTTGCCGGGGCTTGGCCACATATGTTTCGATCCGCTGGTCGTGCTGGTCGAACTCACCCGGGCCAGCCGGGCTACGGGATGCCGGGTGAACTGCGCAGGATGGTGGCTTCCTCGGCGGCCGGCATCCGCAAGGTGATCTCGCCTTCCCTGGCCAGAGTCCACGGCGGCGTGCAGCGCCAGCGTGCTTGACCGTCAGCGATATGCTGCTGAAGATGCCGGACGGCCAGCCCGCAAGCTCGGGGGAGCCGCGCTGATGTGGCACAGAATTGGCACGCCGCTGGTCCGTGCGGACTGGACCTGGGGCTAGACCTTGAGTGACCAGCGGGAACTGTGCGGGGAGTTCATGAACGTATAGGGTGGATTGACACCCGGTGGCTCATATCCAGGTACTACATGGCACGATCAGCGCGGCGATGCGCTGGGGCGCCGACAGCCGGATGTTGCGCCACGGCAAAACCGCCTCCTGCGGATCCTCGGCGTAGACTCGGCGCCATGAGTGAGCCTGCCCGTGATCTCCCGGCCGATGGCTCGGCTGTCGCCAGCGCCGTGGAAAACGCCCGTCGTGGTGTGATCACGCACCTGACTATCGGCGGAGAGCGGGTCGCGGCGATCGTCCCGGAATCGGTGATCGAGGCGCTGCGCGCGGTGGAAGACGCGGAAGATGCTGCCGAGGCCGATGCCGCCATGGACGAGCCGGGCGAATCCATCCCCTGGGAGCTAGGTCAAAGCCGAACTCGGCCTGTAAGGCTGCATGACGTGGCCACCTACTCACTCGACGTTCGGCCCAGAGCCCAACGCTCGCTGAGGCAGCTTGACCCGCCGGTCCGTAAGGCAATTGCCGAGACGATTGATGACCTCGCCACCGATCCCGACCACCAGGCGTGCGGGCTCTCACTGGTCATCCCCTTACCTGCGGGTGCGTTCCGGTGACTACCGGGTAATCTACGCCGTGAATGACCAGGACCATGTGGTCACCGTCGCAGCGGTCGGCCACCGCCGGGAGATCTACCGGGCTCTGGGTCTGTAGGACGTTTCCGGACGCATGTCACCCAGTCGCCGCGACAGCCCTCTCCCGGACCGGGGAGAGGGCCTGTAAGCCTGGGAGCCGCCTATCGGAATCGAACCGATGACCTATTCATTACGAAGGTAATCAGTGACGTCTGTGCCTGGGGCACCGCCATCGGCGGCCTGCGGGAATGGTGCGCGGACGTCCCAGGGCGTTCCGGGACGGTGCGGGGCTATTGTCGCCCAGATAGACGCCCGTCGCTTTTGTTCAGCGCCTACATGCCCGGCTCTGGCAGAGCCGCATGTCGTAGGTCGTCGGTATAGATGAGTGAGCCTGCCCGTGACCTGGCCGCCGATGGCGCAGCCTTTGTTGGCGCCGCGGAGGCCACTCGCCGTGGCGGCATCCCAGCGGAGAGCGGGTCGCGGCGATCGCCCCGGAGTCAGTGATCGAAGAGCTGCGCGCCCTCGAGGACGGGGAAGATGCCGCGGAGACCGCCGCCATGGACGAGCCCGGAGTTCCTCCCCTGAGAGCGGGTCAAGACCGTGCTTGGCTGACAAGGCTGCGTACCCTGCCGCGGCACGAAACGCCGCCATGACGCCACCACTGTGGCTTACGCCTACAGACGGCGATTGCTTCCGCCACCCGCTGCACGTGGTAGAGCTAATCGATCATAGGGACAGGACTATCCATCCCGCCTCAGTCCCGGTGCAGGAAGGCCGTCGGCACGCGCAGCTCGGCCAGGCGCAACGACCACCCGGTGCCCGTACCCGGCGGAGCCGCCTGGTCGAAACCCAGCTCACGCAGAAGCGGCTCGGTGAGGTGGCTGCGGGCGGTGACCGCACCGGCGTAGTCCACGGCGTCGTGCAGCGCATGATAGGCCAGGGACGCGGCGGGGGGACCCGGACCGCAGGACCGGGCCGGAGGTGCGGTTCCCGGCGCCGGCGATCGTCGTCTTGTCCTCGCCGAACGTGGTCTCCGACGTGCTCCACCTGGTCAGGTACGTCTCCCGCGCCTG
>JAABUX010000760.1_pt1 | contig 52342 bp, 48 predicted proteins | sample 5561851 | NCBI WGS metagenome assembly JAABUX01 (sample SAMN10711883, study PRJNA513361) | rock metagenome | isolation source: Antarctica rocks | place: Antarctica: Victoria Land, Richard Nunatak red sandstone | collected 2016-01-03
TGACGGTAGGGCGGCGGCATCTGCTGGCGACAGGGGGGCGGGTGAGCGCGGTGCTGGTGAACGCGGGCAATGCGAACTGCGCTACGGGGGAGGCGGGGGTGGAGGCGTGCCGGGCGACGTGCGTGGCGGCGGCGGAGAGTTTGGGATGCATCTTTGACGAGGTGTTCCCTTGTTCGACGGGGATTATTGGGGTGCCTTTGCCGGTGGAGAAGATCGTTGGGGCGTTGCCGGAGTTGAAGGCTTCGATGGGGGATACGCCGAGCCATGCGGCGGCGTTTGCGACGGCGATCCTGACCACGGACAAGGTGATGAAGGTGGCGCGGGCGGTGGTGGATGTGGACGGTGTGGAGGTGAGGATCTTTGGGACGGCGAAGGGGGCGGGGATGATTGCGCCGATGATGGGAGTTCCGGTGGGCGCGGCTGCGGGCGGGCCGGCGGGGGCGTCTCACGGGGCTGGACCGGGGCACGCCACGATGTTGGTGTATTTGTTTACGGATTTGCAGGCGGAGACGGAGGAGTTGCGGGCGCTGCTGGGGCCTGCGGTGGAGCGGAGCTTCAACAATATCTCGATCGATGGGGATACTTCGACGAACGATACGGTGCTGCTGGTGGCGAGTGGGGCGAGCGGGGTGAAGGTGGATGAGCGGGTTCGGGAGGCGTTTGGGAATGCGCTGGGGCTGGTGTGCGGATCGCTGGCGCACCAGATTGTGGCGGATGGGGAGGGTGTGACGCATGTGGTGACGCTCCATGTGACGGGGGCGGCGACGGAGGCGGAGGCGCGGCAGGTGGCGCGGACGATTGCGAACTCGCCGCTGTGCAAGACGGCGTGGTCGAGCGGGGATCCGAACTGGGGTCGGCTGTTGGCGGCGGCGGGGCGGAGCGGGGTGGTGATTGAGCCGGGGAAGATGCGGATCGAGATTGGGGGTGTGCCGGTGTTTGCGGAGGGGCTGCGGGCGCCGGGGTATGACGAGGCGGCCGCGCACGCGGCGATGGGGGAGCGGGAGTATGTGATTGCGATCGAGTTGGGGATGGGGGAGGCGGAGTGCCGGTTTGTGACGTGCGATTTGACGGCGGAGTATGTGCGGATCAATGCGGATTATTCGACGTAGCGGGGCGGCGGTGTTGGAAGAGCAACGACGATTCTCTGTCGTTCCGGCTTCGCCTTCACTCCGGCCTTCGGCAGAGTGGAAGAGAGGCTTTGGAGAAAGGCTAGACGCCGGGCTGAAGCCCGGCTCTATCTAGAAGCAGATGCGGGGTAGTCCGGAGTGAAGCAAGATGCGGAGTAGTCCGGAGTGAAGCAAGATGCGGGTAGTCCGGAATGAAGCAGATGCGCGGTAGTCCGGAGTGAAGCAGATGCGGGGTAGTCCGGAGTGCATGTACGGCGGTCCGGAAGAGCGACTACGGGGCGTGAGGGGTAAGTACATGGCCGTTTACGGAGAAGCAGGTACGAGCTCGTCCTAGCGAAGAGCTCCGTAAAGGGCGGGGCGATTCTGGCGAAAGGCAAGATCTTGGGAGTTGTCCTGTGGAGCGTTTGCTGAGGTTTTCGGGGTACGTGTTTGTTGCGCTGCTTGCAGTGACAGGCTTGGTGATGGGGTTGGGAAGCCGGTTGCCGATGGAGCATGTGGCTACGGTGACGGCGGAGATTGCGGCGGCTCCGGAGCGGGTTTGGGGGTTGATCTCGGATGTGGAGAGGCAGCCGGGATGGCGGACGGGGTTGAAGGCGGTGGAGATGACCGGGCCGGGGGCTGCGGGGCCTTGCTGGCGCGAGATGCAGGGGTGGATGGCGATGCCGTTGTGTGTGACGGCGAGCGAGGAACCGGGCAACGGGAGGATGGGGCGGCGGGTGGTGGAGGTGGCGGATCCGAAGCTGCCGTTTGGTGGGGAGTGGACGTATGAGTTGGAGCCGGTGGGGATCGGAGCGACGAGGGTGAGGATCACGGAGCGGGGGACGACGGGGCCGGCGATGTGGCGGTTCTTTGGGCATTATGTGGTGGGGGAGGATCGGAATGTGAGGCAGTATATGCGGGATTTGGAGGGGGCGGTGCGGTAGGGTGTGGGGTTGAGAAGCGGGTCCTTCGCTTCGCTCAGGATGACAACCAGAGAGCAAAGGCGAAGGCAACAGCAACGGCGAGAGCGAATACAGGGGTCCTTCGCTTTGCTCAGGATGACGGCGTAGAACAGGCAACTGCGACTGCGACTGCAACGGCAACGGCAACGGCGACTGAACGGCGACTGAACGGCGACTGAACGGCGACTGAACGGTGATTGAACGGCGACTGCAACGGCAACGGCAACTGCAACTGCAACTGCGACTGCAACTGCAACTGCGACTGCAACGGCAACGGCGACGGCGACGGCGACGGCGATTGCAACGGCGATTGCAACTGCAACTGCAACGGCGATTGCAACGGCAACGGCGATTGCAACGGCAGATACTGAGATCCTTCGCTTCGCTCAGGATGACTGCGGAAATGGGCGATGGGCTCCGCTGTTTTCGGCTGGTGGGAGCTGGTGGCGGGTGGTGAGATGACGTTTTGGCGTTTGGCTTATATCGTTATCAGCAGCGGTTCTGGGTGTCTGCGAAGTGCGGGCGGCCTCCGTGAGTGATCTTGCGAGACGAGATGTTGGGGTGAGGGGAAGAGCGATGGCGACGAAGATGGATGAGGCTGTGAAGCAGGACTTTGCCGCGGAGGTTGCGGAGTGGATTGAGGCGTTTGACGATGTGGTGGCGGCGGACTGGGAGCAGGGTGCGGGGCTGCTCGAGACCTTGCGGCAGAGGGCTCGCGAGGCGGGTGTGCCGGTGGGGAGCGAGCTGACGACGGCGTATCTGAATACGATTCCGAAGCATGACGAGGTGGAGTATCCGGGGGATCGTCATCTGGAGAAGCGGGTGGAGGCGCTGATTCGCTGGAATGCGATGGCGATGGTGCATGGGCAGAACAAGAAGGATGCGGGGATTGGCGGGCATATCGCGACGTACTCTTCGCTGGCGACTCTGCTGGAGGTGGGGTTCAATCACTTTTTCCGGGCGAAGTATGCGGGAGCGGATGGTAAGGAGCAGCCGGGGGATTTTATTTACTTTCAGGGTCATGCTTCGCCGGGGGTGTATGCGCGGGCTTTTCTTGAGGGGCGGTTTGACGAGAAGCGGCTGGGGAATTTTCGGCATGAGCTGCGTGGGGAGCCGGGGCTTTCGAGCTATCCACATCCGTGGCTGATGCCGGACTTCTGGCGGTTCCCTACGGTATCGATGGGGATCGGGCCGCTGAATGCGATCTATCAGGCGCGGTTTATGCGGTATCTGGAGAATCGTGGGCTGATTCCGGCGACGGATCGCAAGGTGTGGGCGTTTGTGGGGGACGGCGAGACGGACGAGGTGGATACGCTGGGGGCGATTGGGCTAGGGAGCCGGGAGAAGCTGGATAATTTGATTTTTGTTGTCAATTGCAATCTGCAGCGGCTGGATGGGCCGGTGCGGGGGAACAAGCGGATTATCGATGAGTTGGAGGGGATGTTCCGCGGGGCCGGGTGGAATGTGATTAAGGTGATCTGGGGCTCGGACTGGGACGAGCTGTTTGCGCGCGATCACCAGGGTCTGCTTCTGAAGCGCATGGAAGAGTGCGTGGATGGGGACTTCCAGGCGTTCAAGGCGAAGGGCGGGGCGTATCTGAGGAGGGAGTTCTTTGGGAAGTATCCGGAGCTGATGGAGCTGGTGAAGGACAAGACGGACGAGGAGCTGGGGCGGCTGCACCGCGGAGGGCACGATCCGAAGAAGATCTTCAATGCGTATAAGCGGGCGCTTGAGCACAAGGGCGGGCCGACGGTGATTCTGGCGAAGACGGTGAAGGGGTATGGGCTGGGGTCGACCGAGGCGCGGAATGCGAGTCACCAGGAGAAGAAGCTGACGGATGATGGGGTAGCTGCGTTTGTGAAGCGGTTCGATATTCCGTTGCCGGAGGGCGCGGCGAAGGATGGGGCGTTTTTCCGGCCGGGGGATGATGCGCCGGAGATCCAGTATCTGAAGCAGAGGCGTGCGGAGCTGGGCGGGTACATGCCGAAGCGCGAGGTGCCGACGCTGGCGGAGCAGAACTTCAAGGCTCCGGAGCTGAGCACGATGGGCGAGTGGACGGGCGGGTCGAAGGGCCGCGAGGTTTCGACGACGATGGGCTTTGTGAGCCTGCTACGCGGCCTGCTGAAGGACAAGGCGATCGGCAAGCTGATTGTGCCGATCGTGCCGGATGAGGGGCGGACGTTTGGTCTGGAGTCGGCGATCAGGCAGGTGGGAATCTATGCGCCGGAGGGACAGAAGTACACGCCGCACGACTCGGACATGCTGCTGAGCTACCGGGAGGAGAGGGAGGGGCAGATTCTCGAGGAGGGGATTACGGAGGCGGGGTCGATGGCCTCGTTTACGGCGGCGGGGACGGCGTATGCGAACTACAAGGTGCCGACGGTTCCCTTCTACATGTACTACTCGATGTTTGGGTTTCAGCGGATCGGGGACATGGTTTGGGCGTTTGCGGACTCGCGCGGAAAGGGGTTTCTGATGGGCGGGACGGCTGGGCGGACAACGATGCTCGGAGAGGGTTTGCAGCACCAGGACGGGCACTCGATTGTGCTGGCGAGTACTGTGCCTACATGTGTTACGTATGATCCGGCGTATGTGTATGAGTTGGCGGTGGTGGTGCAGGACGGTCTGCGGCGGATGTATGAAAAGGGCGAGGACTGCTTCTTCTACATCACGATGTACAACGAGGATTACGCGATGCCGGGGATGCCGGAGGGCTCGGCGGAGGGGATTCTGCGCGGGATGTACCGGTTCAAGGCGGCCGAGGGCGGAGCGGCGACGGCGCAACTGTTTGGGAGTGGGCCGATCTTGCGCGAGGTGCTGAGGGCGCAGGAGATCCTGACGACGAAGTACAAGGTGTTTGCGGATGTGTGGAGTGTGACGAGCTATAACGAGCTGCGGCGGGATGCGCTCCAGGCGGAGCGTTGGAACCGGCTGCATCCGGCGGAGAAGGAGCGGGTGCCGTATGTGCTGGAGGCCTTGAGCGGGGCGAAGGGGCCGATTGTGGCGGCGACGGATTATATGAAGGCGGTGCCGGACCAGTTGGCTCCGTGGCTGGGAGGGCGGTTGGTAACCCTGGGGACAGATGGGTTTGGGCGGAGCGACAACCGGGAGCATCTGCGGCGGCACTTTGAGGTGAGCGCGGAATCGATTGCGGGGGCGATGTTGTCGAAGCTGGCGCGGGAGGGCGCGATGAAGGCGAAGGTGGCACAGAAGGCGATGGAGGAGCTGGGGCTGGATGTGGAGGCGAAGGATCCGGCGCGGGCTTAGGCGGGAGAGGATATATCCGAGCTGAAAAGCAGATCCTCCGCTTGCGGCGAAGGAGGACAGGTTGGAATGGCGAAGGATGACAAGTTTGAAATGGGGAAGGGCTGCTTTGGAGCGGATCCCGGGGAGCCGGCCTGTCGCACATGCTGTCGAGGAGACGTGTTCCGCTAACGGAGCTCTTCTCGCCTTCCATGCCTTTAGTGGCAAAGCAATCTTTGTTTGAGGTGAGGTGAGGTGTGGCGTTGGCAAAGGTGCAGGGGGCGGTTCGGATCGAGAACCCGCTGATGCCGGACGAGCGGCTGCGGCAGATGTATACGGCGATGGTGCAGGTGCGGATGCTCGAGGAGTGGATCGAGGGGAAGGCGCGCGGGGGCAAGGGCAAGCGAGCGGTCGAGCGGGAGTTTGTAAACCTGCGGGGGAAGGAGGCGGCGCGGGCGAGTACGGCGTTGTCGCTTGAGGCTGGGGATCTGCTGAGCGACTGCGCGGAGGCGCCGGGGATGGATCTGTTGCTGGGAGCTTCGCTTGCCGCGGTGCGGAGACGTGTGCGGTCGAAGGGGGCTGAAAAGGAAGAGGCGCGGGAGGGTGCGAGCCATGTGTTCCGGCTGCCGGTCTCTCCCGATGGGGAGGAGCGGCTGGAGCTGGCGCTGGGGGCTGCGGCGGCATTGCGGGTGCAGGGCGGCGGACGCGTGCTGCTGGTATACGCGGGAGCTGGGGAGATTGGGGCAAAGCGCTGGAAGAGGGCTCTGCAACGTGCGGGCGAGCGCGAGCTGCCGGTGATCTTTGTGGTGCTGCCGGATGCGGATGAGGATGGCGCAAAGGAGGCGGGGAAGGTGGCGCGGCGGTCGCGGGGGTGGGGCGTGCCGGGATTTCCGGTGGATGGGGCGGATGCGATTGGGCTTTATCGGGTGATGCAGGAGTCGGTGCTGCGGGCGAGGACGGGTGGGGGACCGGCATTGATGGAGTGCATCCGGTTTGAGGTGCATGGGGCGAAGCGAGCAAAGCCGGAGGATCCGATTGAGCGGCTGGAGGAGCTGATGGTAGCGAAGGGGGCTGGGAGCGCGGAGTGGATGCGGCGGACGAGGTCGGCGTTTGCGCGGAGGCTTGGGGGCGGGCGGTAAGGGATTTTGTTTGCGAGGACGTGGAGGAGGTTGGGTGAAGCAGGTCACTGCGCTGCGCTCCGGTCGGGATGACAGTGTTTGCGGTGGGCAGAAGGGCGATGGTAGTGGCAGAGGATAGAGGGCCTGGCGGTTTACACTGGAGGGCAAGAGATTGGGCGGCCCCGAGGGGCATCGAGGTGTAAGTGCGTAACAGAGTTTGTTTGCTGCTGGGTGGCCTGCTGGTCTCTCCTGTTTCCATGCTGCGGGCGCAGACACCGGCAACGACGCCGGTACAGACGACCGCGCCAAGTTCGCCAGCGCAGAGCGCGGCGCCGGTACCTGCAGCCGAGCCGGCTCAGGGGATCACGACCTTGCCACCGTATGCTCCGGGGAAGTCTGCTGGGGCGAGTGCTCCGCAGCAGATGGCACCGGCTCCGCAGCAGACGGGAACGTCTGCGGTTATGCCTGCGCAGACGACGGCACAGAGCCCTGTGGAGGCGCTGCCAGCCTACGACCCGTTTGAATCGGCGCAGCGGCAGGATCACCTGGGGTCGACGTATATACCGGTGGACAGCTGGGTGTATCCGGCGATGACGCGGCTGTACTCGATGGGGTATCTGGACACGATGTTTCTGGGGATGCGGCCGTGGACGCGGCGGAGCGCACTCCATATGATCCAGGAGTCCGAGAACGACATCCTGCAGGATGACAATCCGGAGGCGGTGAAGATTTTGAACGACCTGCTGGAGGAGCTGCGGGCGGAGGTTCCGGCGGGTGATGCGCCACGAGGGGCGGTGTATGGGTTGTACTCGGCGTACACGCGCGTGATGGGGATCGGCGGGCCGGTGCTGCGGGACAGCTACCACCTGGGGCAGGCGATCAACAACGATTATGGGCGGCCGTATTCTACGGGTTTCAACAACATCACGGGATTTTCCAGTGTGAACGAGTGGAGGCGGTTTTCGCTCCATGTGCGCGGGGAGTATCAGCACGCGCCGTCGTACGCGGGGTACCCGTTGGATGTCGCGAGTACGCTGTCGGTCGGGGACGAGATTCCGTACACCGGGTCGAACGTACCGCAGTTGACGGTTCCTCAAGGGACACTGCCGTCGCAGAATCCATTCCGGCTGGTGGAGGCGAATCTTTCGTTCCACTTTGTGGGACATGAGATTTCGGGCGGCAAGTCGGATGCGTGGCTGGGGCCGGCGCAGGGCGGAGCGATGGCATGGTCGAACAATGCGGAGAATATTTATTCGTTTCGCATCAATCGGGTGGAGCCGCTCAATATTCCGTATGTTTCTCGGGTTCTGGGGCCGCTGCGGTACGACTTTTTTTACGGGAGCTTGAAGGGCCACACGTATCCGAACAGTCCCTACACGCACTCGGAGATGTTTTCGTTCCGGCCGACGACGAACTTCGAGTTTGGGTTTCAGCGGACGGTTATCTTTGGCGGGCATGGGCATGCGCCGGTGACGCTGCACACGTTTTTCAAGGGATTTTTCAGCTTCAACGATACGACGGCGGACGTGAAGAACTCGCGGGAAGATCCGGGGGCGCGGTTCAGCGACTTCAATTTCAGCTACCGGTTGCCGTTTGTGCGGAGGTACGCGACCCTGTACGCGGACTCGATTACGCATGACGACGTGACACCGATCAGCGCACCGCGACGGGCTGCGTTTCGGACGGGCTTGTATCTGTCGCAGATTCCGCGGGCGCCGAAGCTGGACCTTCGGGTGGAGGCGGTGCTGACCGACCCTAAGACGACGCGGAGCTTTGGGGGGCAGTTCAATTATTACGAGATCATCCAGAGGCAGGGGTATACGAACAAGGGGTACATCATGGGCGACTGGATCGGACGTGAGGCGAAGGGCGGGCAGGCGTGGGTGACGTATCACCTGAGCGGGCAGGAGATGGTGCAGGTGGAGTACCTGAACAAGAAGACTGCGAAGGACTTTGGGGGCGGGACGACGCAGAACCAGATCAAGGTGGAGGTGGTGAAGCGTCTGCGGCCGCAACTGGAGCTGGATGCGTGGGTGCAGTACGAGCGGTGGAAGGCGCCGATCTGGAAGGGGCTTTCGGGGCAGAGCGACACGATTGCGGCGGGGCAGCTGACGTGGTATCCGAAGCTGCATACCAGCCCGGAGCAGCACTAGGGATTGGGCGGGTCGTCTGCAAGGTGCGCAGGATAGGACGGCACATCCCAAGGTATACCTCACCACTACGCAATGGCTTTAGTGAACAGGAGCAGAGAGGCGATTATGAAGGTCTTCGCCTACCGGGCATGGGATAAGACTCGTTCCTTGAGGCGGTCCCGGCAATCAGCGGTGACGAAGAGACGAGGGAAAGTGCACTCATCGGATCTTTGATTTCTGAATTCCGGTTATGGATCGTTGGTCAAAAGCGACACGTGCCCGCTCTACCTTTTCCAGGTGCTGCTCGGCCCACATCCACACCCCGCAAAAGGCAGCTCCAAGGCTCAGACCCAAGGCCGTCAGCTTGTATTCGACCTTTGGAGGCACGACCGGATGCACGGTACGGTCAATCAGCCCTTCACGTTCCATGGAGCGGAGTGTTTGCGTGAGCATCTTGTAGCTGATTCCCGGCACAAACTCGCTCAGTCGAGTGAACCGTAGCTCTCCTCGCTCCGTTAGCACTTCCAGAACCAGCATCGTCCACTTGTCAGCAACTCGACCGATCAGTTCCGTGACTAAGGCCTCCACGCGCGGGTCTGTTGGCTCTTGTGAGTCGCAGCTTTTGTATGCCTGAAGGGAGGACATCTGCTCTTTTGTCAGTGATACTTTTCCCGGCATTTCACACTCTCCATCTGGTGCATATTGCACACCAAAGTGCCTACTTCCCGAAAGAGAGTGGCCTATCTATAGTGCCATGTATGGGCTGATTCCGAACAGGGCTCGACACCTTAGGGGCGAACAATGCACTTCTTCTACAACTCGAAAGGGCTACACCGCCCGCTTCTTTTTGGGGCTTATAGCTGGCTTCTTCTAAGCGGGCTGCTGCAGATTGGTATCGACGTCGTGTCACAGCACCTCCGTGGAAAGCGTGCTCCCGGTCCCGCAACCACCTTGTATTACGGCATGAACAGCGCATACGGCGTCAGTCAGATTCTGTTTTCGGTACTGGCCCTCTTTGCCATCCGGCAGGGCATGACTGCCATGGGCCAATGGTCCGGGGTCTTACTGGGTCTGTTGGCCGCCTCCACATGGCTCGTTCTCGCCATTCTGTTCCTTCAATATCCCCAGCCTCGGATGACGGTGGCTCTGTTTGCAGCGCTCCTTGTCGCGGTGGCGTTTACATCCTGAAGCTCCACCAAAACTAACATTGTCACGGTCTACCCAAACGCGAGAGGCTTTATGAAACTTGAAGGAAGAACGGTTCTGATCACAGGCGGTACAAGCGGCATTGGCTTGGAATTGGCTCGGCAGCTCATTGCGCGTCGCAACACTGTCATCGTTACCGGCCGCGATCAGCGCAAGCTGCAGGCGGCGAAGTCCAGTCTGCCCTCCATCCATGCTGTCCAAAGCGATGCCAGCAACCCGGAGGAAATTAACGCTTTGCTGCAGCAGGTTACAGCAGAGTTTCCAGCGTGCAACACCTTGGTCAACAACGCTGGAATGATGCGAAATCTAGACCTCAATGAGCGGCGGTCGTTGAAGGACGTTACGAGGGAACTCGATCTCGGGCTCAGTGGACCGGTGCAGATGGTGCAGGCGTTTCTTCCGCACCTAAAGAGCAGACCGAATGCCCTGATCGTAAACGTGTCGTCGGGACTTGCCTTTGTTCCGTTTCCTCTTTCTCCGGTTTACAGCGCAACCAAAGCCGGCATTCACGCTTTTACGCGGTGTCTGCGGGTCCAGCTTAAAGGATCGAATGTCGCTGTCGTGGAACTGGCTCCTCCGGGTGTGGAAACCAAGCTGTTTCGAGGGGAGTTTGAGCAGGAGATGAAGGGGCAAAAGGCCATGCCGGTCGATGTTCTGGTTGCGAAAGCGATTGCCGGCATTCAGGCAGGCAAGACGGAGATCCGTCCTGGCCTGAGTAACGTGCTCTACCTCATGAGTCGTTTGGCTCCGTCACTACCGTTCGGGCAGATGGCCAAGATGGTGCGCACCGCTCGCTGAACTACAGCGCGGGACCAGATGTAACTGTGTAGGTCGGTTTGTGTCAGCAATCCAATCCGGCGTAGCAGTTACCCGCCGCGGTCGCGGGGGTCAACCTGCATTCCACAAATGGGGTCAGTTACAGAGGCTTTGCTCGAGGCTTGAGGTTTGGTTTCACAGCAATCTGTGGCCCCTTCTCCACCAGTTTGAGATACGAGGTCTGCAGGATGTCTTCCGCCGCCGTGGATCCCACTTTGGAGCCCAAGAAGCGCAGAAACGCCGCTCGCTGCCCAAGCAGCTGCTCCACAAGTGCCGTCTCTCGTTGCGTCAAGTTTGCAGAGCTACCCATCGCTACCCCATTGTTTCTTTCCACCCGATTTTGACGAGCAGCCAGTTCACCGGCAGAGCCGTGACAAACCCACAGATCATTGCAATCTGCATCAGCAGCCAATAGGCCGCTTGATTCGGGTGCAGGTGCGGGTGCGGAAAGAGCTTGAAGTAGACCAAAGCCATCCAGCCATACATTCCGATCTGAAAGGTGGTGATCGAGAGTGTGTCAGCCTTGATGGCAGCCCAGATGCCCCCAAGCACGGAAAGGTTCCGCATGGGCTTGATCGTGAAGTACTGAAACACCACTCCTAACGACCATGCGGCGATGAAGTCCCAAAGATAGCTGGCGTACAGATCTTTCCCCAGAAACGTCAGACCAAGTGCAAAGACAGCAAAGTCGACCACAACGTCCGCGAGGGTGCAGCCGGCCCCGCAGTGGCTGTCCGAAAGGGCCGCCTGGGCCCAGCTTGGGCTGGTACGGGCCTGCTGCTTTTGTTCTTCCTTGTGCCGGTCCATCTGTTCCCGGGACATTTCCTGCATCGCGTCTTTTCTCATAGTGCGGCCCTTGCGAAAGTAGGCCCACAAAGCGAAAACACTGAAATACAATGAAGTAACCGGCCACACGATGTTCATAATCCACATCTTCTGTGGATGGCGTACCTCATCCACCGCAATGATGATGGCGCACGTGAACGCAATGCCGAGCGAGATCCAGGCGATTGTTTCGAGCATCAGGACGAGCCTCCATGAGCGTGGTCGTGGGGAGCTGCTTCCGGACCATTTCCATGATCCATCGGCTTTCCGCCTGTTGGAGAACCTGCGTTTCTTCGGCAGGAGTCAGCTTCGGCAGGTGCCGAAGTAGGCGACGATTTTCCAAACGTGTTGATCGTCATGGCCAGGTTTGCCGAAGGCTGGCATACCGAACCAGCGGATGCCCTGTTTGATGACAAAATATAGCTCGCCATCGGACATTTCCTTTGTGTCTTCCGAGCGCAGGTCGGAAGGCCGAGGGTACATGGATGTGGTGACATTTGGGATCGCTTCGTATCTGCGCACCATCTCCAGAGCATCAGCGCCGATCCATACGGGACCGGAGTAACTGGAGCGAAACTGAACTATTCACGGGCTGTTTTCATCTCGCATACGCCAGCGGCGGAGCGGTTCTCCTACCGCTGTCATCAACAGTATGGCGATCATGATGATTGGGCCGTCCTGGAGACGCTGCATGGAACCGGTGGCGATCAACAGGGTTGTGGAGAGCGCCGCAGGCTGCTGAGCGCGGGCAAACAGGGTGAAGAAAACCGTAAGCAGTGCGGCGATAGCTGCAGCCCAGACGCGCAAAAGGGAGATGCTGCTGGTAGAGACGGCGGGCGCAGCCCACGCATGCGTTACCGTCAGAGCTGCGAACCCACAGAGAACACCTATAAGGTGTCCGACGACGACGTTATAGGGACGGGCACTTGGGCGTCCAGGCGTTTCGATGAGTTCGAACGCCGTCGGTCCCAGACTTGCGAAGAAAAGGGGTTGGTGTACGGCCCATGCCGCCAAACCTGCAACCAGGATCAGAGCGGCCTCGCACAAAGGAGCGATGATGAGGTCTCGTCTCCTCACAATGGATCTCGAGACGTTTCATGGGCGCTGAGACTCGCCTCAGCTCCCTGCTGCTCGGGTTTCGACTCTTCCCTGATCTCTTTCTCCTGGAAGTAGTTCGATGCGGTACGGAGGGCAGCGATCGCGGCCAGCTTCTCGATATCGCTCCATGTAGGAGTGACGGCGGTGTTCGACACGTCAGCTGCCAGTTCGAACTCAAGAGCTACGGCCAACCAACGCCCCAGGGTGAGCCGGACAGCAACCTTCGCTTCCGGTGGTTCGTCGGCCGCGAACAGTAGACGCAAAGATTGCCATGTTGCACGGGCTGCAGCAATCGCGATGACCAAAGCCGCTGCGAACTCCACTCCCCGAGCGAGGTATTCGATTCGATGAGCATTTTGAGAATGCCAACGCCCAACCAGCGGAGCGTAGGAGCCGTGATAGAACACCTTTTCCGAACTGGCATGGAAGAACAATGCCAGATAGGTTCCAGTAATCACCACCCGGGCAACCGCCGCTCCCAAAACCCTCAAGATCATCCAGCCGAATTGCAGCACGCCCCAACCCAGCTTCAGGAAGGCACCGAGCCCGCTCTCCCGTTTCTCCTCGTCATTGCTCATCCCTTTTCCCCATTTTCGATCCAGCCTGTAACTCCAATCAGAATCAGCACGGCAGCGAGGGCCGCCAATCTTTCTGAAACCGGACCATAGTATTTGAGAGGATCGCCTCCGGGATCGGGCGGGTGCTGGAAGAACCTGACGTAAGCACCACCGACGACAGTTGCTGGTCGCTCATCACCGGTTCCGGAAAGGCCGGCATCGTTCCCGGCCCCCAGCGCACCACACCCGCAATCAAAGCTGCCGACATATCCGTTAATGCAGGCGCATTCCTTCCTGTAAAGGCCAGCGCACCACCCCGCACCGCAGTGCGATGGCTGGCTGCGCAGTAGTCCCGAAACAGCTTGCCACCTTCGCCCAGATCCCGGTGCGAACGGCGTGGTCGGGCCGCCCCTTGTTTCCCTTTCGCGGCGAACTCACATCGCCGGAAATTTCGCAAATACACCCGACAATCTTGTGCACTGGGTGATGGCACCGCAATCGATGAAACCCAGAACGGCCATGCCTGAACTCGGTCTCACAGAATCGCAGGCGCGCGATGTGGCCGCTTATCTGTACACGCTTAGGTAGATGGCATAACGTCGGTTTAGATCTCCACCAGCACACATGGGTGCGGAGAAGCGGGTACCTAAGCCAGATCGCCCAGAGGGATAAGGTCCCCGTCAATGTTGCGCCGTGTGGACGTTGTAAACGACGCCCGCTGCTTGTGAATGCTTGCCAGTGCGAGAGGGAATTCAATGGAATCTGAAAAGATCCAGGACTACGCCATGATCGGCGACTGTGAGACTGCGGCCCTGGTCAGTCGCGGCGGTGCAATCGACTGGCTCTGCTGGCCGGATTTCTCATCTCCCGCATGCTTCGCTGCCTTGCTCGGCTCACGCGAAAACGGACACTGGACCATTGCTCCGCGCGAGAAGCAGGTAACTGCAACCCGCCGGTATCAACCCCATACCCTGATCCTCGATACCACAATGGAAACGCCCAGCGGAACAATCGTGATCACTGACTTCATGCCCATCCGCGGCCGGAGTTCCGATCTGGTCCGCATTCTCCGCTGCGTCAGCGGAACAGTGGAGATGCAAATGACGCTCTGCCTGCGCTTCGACTATGGCAAATCCATTCCGTGGATCGAATCCGAGCTTCAATCAGATGCTGCATGCGGGGACGTGAGATCCTGGGTCGCCAGGGTCGGACCGAACCTTGCTGTCCTCCGCACGGCCGCCTCCCTGATCGAGTCGAGCTCAGGCACGCTCTCTGCAGAGTTCACCCTGCATGCCGGTGAGAGCCAGAGTTTCGCCCTGACCTACGGCCGGTCTTACGAGACCGTCCCCGCCCCGATCGACATCGCTCGCGCGCTTGATGAGACAAACCGCTTCTGGGTGGACTGGACAGCACGCAGCCAGTACAAAGGCCCATACAGAGAGGCGGTTGAACGCTCACTCATCACCCTCAAAGCAATGACCTACCGCCCTTCAGGAGGCATCGTCGCGGCTGTAACGACATCGCTCCCCGAGCGCATAGGCGGCGCGCTCAATTGGGACTATCGCTTCTGCTGGATCCGCGACGCGACACTCACACTCTCTGCCCTGCTCGATGCCGGGTACACCGAGGAGGTGATTGCCTGGAAGAAGTGGCTGATTCGTGCCATTGGGCCCGATGCCTCGCAAGTGCAGATCATGTATGGCATCAGCGGCGAGCGCAACCTCCCTGTGACAGAGATTTCGTGGCTGCCGGGCTATGGGCGATCTGCGCCCGTTCGCGTCGGCAACGCCGCCCAGAAACAGATCCAGCAGGACATCTACGGTGAGATTGCGGCAGCCCTCTCTCAGGCGCGCGAAGCCGGTATAGATCTCGAACCGCAGGAACTTCAACTGCAGAAATCGCTCACCGAGCATCTCGCAAAGATCTGGCAGGAGCCTGGGTCGGGCATGTGGGAGGAGCGCAATCATCCCGAGCGCTTCACTTTCTCAGGGGTCATGGCGTGGCTTGCACTCGATCGAGCCGTGAACAGTATCGAGCAGCATGGCATGGGGGGATCATCGCAGGAATGGAGAGGACTCCGTGACTGCATTCGCGCTGATGTCTTTCAGCACGGATTTAACGTCGACCTGAATACCTTTGTCCAGCATTACCACTCAACGCGTCTCGACGCTTCGCTGCTTCTGTTGCCGATCTTCGGATTTCTGCCCGCCGATGACCCACGGATGCTGGGCACGATCAAAGCGGTGGAACAGGAACTGTTGAGAGATGGACTTCTTTTGCGGAACCTGCCCGTTTCGGGCAAAGCCGAACAGGGCGCCTTTCTCGCCTGCAGCTTTTGGCTGGTGGAGATTTACACCATGGTGGGGCGGATCGACGATGCCACGAACCTGTTCGAGAGACTTCTTAGCCTGGCAAACGATGTAGGTCTCCTGTCGGAGGAATATGACACTGCATCGGCGCGGCTAACCGGCAACTTTCCACAGGCGTTTTCCCACATCGCCCTGGTACACGCGGCCGTGCGCCTTGCCAACTGTTCGCGATGAGCGGGTGTAAAGACTGGGCAATCGCAGCTAGACCTGGCGAAGGTTCAAAGCATTCTGCGCAACGCTGAACCTTCGCCCCTGATCAGGTCGCGCCCGGCATAGAGCATCGCGGCCGTGCAGAGTGCGGTCGCGGTACACCAGGAACACAGTCTCCGGAACGAGCCAACTTGCTTCACCACGTTGAATCCGGCCACTGAACCGTCCATAACAAGTTTGAGAGCCAGGACTTTGTTGGCGCGTCTGTCTTTCTGGGCAAGCAATAAAAGCGCTAAAGTGATCCCGTAGCTTCCGAGGCCGAGAAGGCTGTCGGGAATACCCAGCGGATGGGCAGAGTCTGAATCGGTGATCTTATCGGAGTTGAAGATCCACAAAGGCGGGTCTGGCAGGTGTTTCAGAAGGCCGAGCTGGTGCGCAGCGATGGGCAGCAACGTAAGAATAGCGGCGGACGTTGCTGCAATCAGGAGACCGTTCGCGTTCTCGTCATCGGGGTGTTCCGGCTGATTCATGAGTCTCTCCTTGTGGTGAACAGGGTTGCGCCTGCGGCCAACAACGCCAGGGCACCCATACCGAACCAGTGGCGGTGCAGCGTGAAGAAGACCTCGGCGCTCGTACGCGATGAGCGGTCGCTGAATTTCCCACGTGCGCTGTGAACACCTGGAACATAGTCGTAGAGATTGTTTGGCGCGTTAGGATCTCGTGGCTCGTCTTGGATCTGCTGCGCTTTGTACCCGGTGGCTCCGAGGTAGCGGTCGAGCAGACCGGGGATGAACTTCTGCCCGATGATCGCTTCCACCGTTGGTGTTCCCACCCAGTACTCGCGCCGTGGATGCTTTGCATAACCGGCGGCTACGACGACCTCCGCCGTAAGCTCCGGTTCGAAGATAGGAGGTACCGGCTGTGTATCGTCCGGCATACGATTCTTTACCCAACCGAACTGCGTTGTATTCATCGCCGGCATCTGCACCACCGTGATCTTCACGTTGCTCTTATCGTGGTGAAGCTCGCAGCGCAGCGAATCGGTGAAGCCATTGATAGCGTGCTTGCAGGCACAATAAGCCGACTGCAGAGGAATGGAACGATAAGCGAGCGCGGAGCCGATCTGAATAATGGTTCCTTTGTCGCGCGGCAACATCCGGCGAAGGGCCGAAAGTGTTCCATGGACAAAGCCTAGGTAGAGCACATCGGTGACGCGCTTGTAATCCGACGCCTGCATCTCTTTGACCGGAGAGAACACGCTGACCATGGCGTCGTTGATCCAGATATCGATGGGACCAAGCTGCTCTTCGATCTGGCTCGCGGCACTCTCGACCGCCTCAGCGTCGGACACGTCGGTGGGGATGAAAATGGCTGTGCCACCGAGGTCTTCGCACTCCCTCTTGGCGGCGGCAAGTGCTTCAGGATTGCGGGCCAGCAGGCCAAGTTTAGCTCCACGCTTAGCGTAGGCGTGTGCGATAGCGCGGCCCAGCCCGGCAGAGGCTCCGGTGATCACCACTACAGGCGAGTTGTTCATGATTAGCTCGATTCTGAACGAGAGTCACTCGTTCGTCGGATTGGTTGTTTGTTCTCGAACGAATTCATCTGAGGCGAGGGACCCCGTGCCCGTACGTGCCGGGGGGCGCAAGCTGCGCGCGCAGCGGGGGTTCGGTCATGTCCCGTTTGTCGGTGCTGAAGACAGAGTCGCCCTGCGAGATGAGGTAGTCGGCGGTACGTGCCGCCAGCGCCTGGATGGTGAGCCCGGGGTTGGCCGAGCCTTGCGTCGGCAGAACCGAACCATCGCATACGAACAGATTCGGGATGTCGTGGGTGCGGCCGAATTGATCCACCACCGACGTCCGCGGGTCCGAACCCATGCGGGCCGCGCCTACAAGGTGAGCGTAACGGGCCTCCTGGACGACTTCGGTCGCCCCCGCTGCGGACATCACTTCCATCGTCTTGTCTTTGGCGGCTTTAATCAGCTTGTGGTCGTTTTCATACAGGTCGAAGTTGACGTGGGCGACGGGCAAGCCAAAACGGTCCTTCTCCTCGGCCAGCGTGACGCGATTGTCTGCCCAAGGCAAAATCTCTCCCAATAGGCCGAAAGCAGCCCAGTGGTTGTAATCCATCATCTCCCGGCGCATCCCCCAGCCCCAAGCCTTCTTGCTTGCGAGCATCTGCTTACCGAATGCAATCGGCAGTGGACCCACCGTCTGGATGGCAAAGCCCCGCGCGAAATCGTTCCGGGGATCCGTCTCGTAAAACTCCTCGGTCAGCGCGTGCGCGGGCGGTGCCTTGTACATCCTGACGGGCTGATCGAAGCGTCCCAGCACGACGTTGCCGGCTTGCGCCATCAAGTAGCGTCCTACCGTCCCGCTCGAATTAGCGAGACCATCCTTATATTCTGCGCAGGCAGAGTTCAGAAGCAGACGCGGTGTCTCGATGGCATATCCGCTGATGATGACTGCCTTGGCACGTTGAAAGTGCATATTCCCATGGCGATCGAAGTAGTGCACGCCGGTGACCCGGTTGTTCTTCCCCAGTTCGACCCGCGAAGCCATCGAGTGATCACGGATTTCGCCCCCGCTCCTGATTGCATCCGGAACGTGCGTTACCAGCGTGCTCGCCTTCGCCCCCACCTTGCAGCCCTGAATGCAGAAACCTCGATAAATGCAGTGCGGGCGATCACCATGTGATCCCGAAAGAATGGCGACCGGACCGCCAATCGAAACCGGGATGTTCAGTGCCGTGCAACCTTTGATGAGCGCGTTGCCCGCCCCTCCCATCGGGTGCGGCCCATACGCATAACCGTGTGGGTGTCCCCACGGATAATATGCTGGCCCGGCCACAGGCATTTCGAGCTCGAGTTGCTCATAGTAGGGCCGGAGGATGCTGTAATCGATGGGCCAGTCCGTTCCCACTCCATCGCGCGTATAGATTTCGAAATCCGAGGGGTGCAGTCGCGGCGTGAAAGCAGCCCAGTGAACCGAGCCTCCACCCACACCTTTGCCGGAATTATTGGCGCCAAATGCTAAGGGGTTCTTGCCACCGGTCACCCGGGTATCTTCCCAGTAGAGCTCGTGCGAGCCGGACTCGTCAGACACCCAGTCGCGCTCCGTATCCCAGAAAGGGCCGGCCTCGAGCGTTACAACGTTGAACCCGGCGCGCGCAAGCCGCTGCAGCAGCACGCCCCCGGCCGACCCGCAGCCCACAATCACGTAGTCTACGACTTCGTTTTCTTTGAACCTTCGCATGGGAAGGTGGATCTTCTGCAACGCGCCGAGCATGTGCGGCGTCGAGGATGGCGTCTCGAACGATCCTAAGATGGGCTTCTCCACAGGTCCTCGCATCTATGCGTTCTGAATTGCTTCGGTGTGCTGATCGTGCGTAGCCTCGGTCTGATCCGACACCGCGTACGCGGGCGCAACCCATTCATACCGCTGCTCCTCAACCTCCCAGGGTTCGGGTTCCCCGCGTTCCAGGCGGATGTAAGCGCGCGGATAAGCCGGGCCGCCGAAACCGATTTCGTCCCACGACCATGGATGCGAGTAGTAGCTCTCAAGCGCATCCTGCATCAACATCTGCCAGAAGCGCGCGACCGACATCTTTGCCCAGATCTCCGGTGCCGCTTCGCACTTCTGATCGTGAAGGGCTTTCAACACCAGGTCTTGCTGATGGTGCGGCAGATACACGAGATCACCACCGAAGCGATGCTGAGCCTCTGCGTTGATGGCCTGCTCCCCCAGCGCAAACGCTTCACGATCCTTTGGCATGGAAGCATAGCGATACCCGATCGTACGGTTCTGATAGAGGCGTTCATCGATGGGCTCAACCAGCGGGATGCGGCGCGCCGGGATGCGGTCGTACTGCGGCAGCAGGTGGTTGAAAACAGCGCGCCAGAAGGTCGCCTGCTGAGCGGTGAAGTAGCGTATAGGCGGCGTTTGCTCCACCCGCGTCAGAACCAGCTTGCGGGTCGCTTCATCCCAGAACTTCTGCTGCGACAGGATGTGATACCCGGGGTAATAGCCGGGTTGTTGTGTCTGCGGCAATGCCTCGCCCGTGGTTTGATCGCGCGGCAGCAGTGCCGTGTCCGACGCTTCGTTAGGATGCATGGCGGCATCCTCCTTTCTCTGTCTTTCCGCCGCCGTGGGCAGCGAATTCGTCCCTCTTGTCACTCACTCCGGCGGCGTAGCAGGCTTGCCAGCAAACCCAGCATTCCCGCCGCGCCAAACAGCAACGGCGCAAAGATGGGTGGTCCATACAGAATGTTATAAAGCAGCCGTTTCGTGCCACCGGGCCGCCGCAGCACCCCGCGCGCGTGATAAAAGAATCCGGCCGCGGAATCCGCCGCTGCCACGAGAGACATGGCAGGCAGCGCGGTCGTAGCCAGCCTGCGGCTTCTCGTCGACCCAAAGGCTGCGCCGGCCAGAAGCGGTGCAACTACCACTGGCGTCCACTGGGCCGCGTAACGAAAGTTGTTCTTATAATGCGAGTAGAAAGCTTCAAATCCACTCAGCAAAGCACTCACGCCCGTGATGATCGCAACCTGCCGCTGAAATCTGCCTTCGCGGATGTCCTGCTCGCGCGAGATGAGGTCGCGCCCCACATGGCCCGGGAAGAGGCGCGCCAGCCAACGATCCGTTGAGCCGCCTCTGTCCCCGCCCTCAAGCGTCTCTGCATCTTCGCGTTGCAGGTACGACGCGATCACGCCCAGATAAGCGCTGGTGCCGAACAGCAGGGGCGCGAAGATTGGCGGACCCATGATCATGTTTGTCATAGGCAGCCGCCATCCTCCGGGTTTTCGGTGAATGCCGCGCACATGAAATCCGAAACCGATGCACGCATCCAGCAAGGTAACCCATGCCGCAAGGCGCAGAAAAGTACGGGCAGCTCGTCGGCTAAAGAAAGCCGCCAAACCCGCACACCCGAGCACCAGGCTCAGAACGACAGGCGTGTACATCACGCGATTGCTGTAGCTTCCGCGATAGTGTTCGTAGGCCACCTCCAGCCCGCTCACAATGCTCGTGGCGGCAGTCAAGAGGGAGAGGCTGCGCTGAAACCTCCCCTCCCGAATCGCATTGCGAACGCTTTCAACATCCTGCCGGGCACGGCTGAGCGAGAGCGTGTCCGAGGTTTGAGACGAAGAAGAATCCATGCGCTAAATCACCTCCCGAATCTTGTCCTCGGCCACATCTTTGATGATCTGGACGGCATCCTTCTGCCCGCGGACCAGTGACTTGGCGAATTTGTAAGCCTGTTCAGTCGAGATCTTCCCGGGCATCGGCGGCTCGTTAGGATCGACGACGGCCTCGACGAGCGTGGGCCCGTCGTGTGCCAGCGCCTCTCGGAGCACGCCCTCCGCTTCTTCTGGCCGGTTGATGGTGTAGCCGCGCATCCCGAACGCCTCCGCGGCCTTGGCGAAGTCAATCGGCTGCAACTCGACTCCAAACTCCGGGTTGCCTTCAAGGATCATCTGCTCCCATTTGATCTGGCCCAGAACATTGTTCTTGATCACGATCACGCACACCCGCAGCTTGTACTTTACGAGCGTGGCAAGCTCGCACAACAACATGCTCAGACCACCGTCACCCACCACGCAGACTACCTGCCGCCCAGGATATGCGATCGCCGCGCCGACCGAATAGGGCAGACCATTTGCCATGGTCGCCAGCAGACCGGACAACGAGAACTGCATGGTTCCCCGTATCTCGATATAGCGCGCCGTCCACGTGGCGATGGTTCCGGAGTCAGACGAGACAATCGCATCCTCGCGCAGAAGCTTGTTCAACGTGTGGGTCACCACCTGTGGTTTCATCGGCATATCTTTGCGGGTGCCACGCTCCTCCATGAGTTCATTCCAGCTCTTCATGCGCTCCTGCGACTTCTTCAGGAAGCTGTTCTTCTTGTGCTTGAGCAGCGGCAGCAAAGCCTGAAGGATGGTCTTCGAATCTCCAACCAGCGCCGCATCGGTCTGGTGCCGCAGCCCGATGCGCGTCGGATCCAGTTCGATCTGCACGCACTTTGCCTGGCCCTGCTTAGGCAGAAAATCCATGTATGGATAGCTGGTGCCAATCATGATCAGAGTGTCGCATTCTTCCATCGCATCGACCGAGGGGGCCGTGCCGAGCAGGCCCAGCCCGCCCGTTGTGTACGGGCTACGGTCCGGCAACACCGCTTTGCCCAGCAGAGCTTTCACCACCGGACCCCCTACCATTTCGGCCAGCTGTGCCACTTCTTCCTTCGCCCCCAGGGCACCTCGGCCTACCAGGACCGCAACTTTTGATCCATCGTTGATGATCTCCGCCGCCCTGCGCAGCAATGCGTTGGCCGGCTTCGCAGTCGAAGGATTGGCCCAATCACCGCTATGGCCTTTCGGGTTGGCACTGCTTCGCATCTTGTCCGACACCGGCCACTCCTGGATATCCTTGGGAATGCAGATATGGCTCACGCCGCGCTTCCCATAGGAGGACCGAATCGCCATGTCCACACAGTTCACCGCGTGTGCCGGACCCATCACGCGTTGATTGAATACCGCCACATCCATGTAAAGCTTGTCGAGATCCACATCCTGCTGGTAGTCCATGCCGATCAGGTCATGAAAGGTGTGCCCCGTAATTGCAAGCACCGGCTGCTGATCGCATTTCGCGTCGTAAAGTCCGTTGAGCAGATGGACGCCTCCCGGACCGGAGGTGGCGCAGCACACGCCGATGCGCCCTGTGTACTTCGCATAGCCCACCGCTGCGAAAGCAGCCGCTTCTTCATGCCGCACCTGCACGAACCTGAGCTTGTCCTGGTGCGTTCGCAGGGCTTCGAAAAAGCCGTCCACACCGTCTCCGGGAAACCCGAAAATTGTATCCACGCCCCACTCGATCAGCCGCTCCACGATCAGGTCCGATACCTGCTTTGACATGTTGCACTCCTCTTCTTTGCCGGTTGGAGCGCGCACTCAGGCTCGCGCTCGTGTCTGTTCACTCTTGGTTTACTTTCTGAACTTCTCCGCTTCTTTTTGCTTCAACGTGAGACCCATCCCAGAGCGCGACAGGTCGGGCACCATGCACCCGTCGACGGGCTCGACAAACCCGTCGAAAAACATCCGTTCAATGCGTACGTGATCGTGGAAATATTCCATGTGCACGGCGCGCGGGACCGAGCAGCACACGTGCAGGTGCATGCTCGGTCCGCAGTGCGAAGACAACGGAAGGTTATGCGCCCAGCAGAGTGCGGCCGCCTCGATGAAGCCGCTGATCCCACCGCAACGGGTACAGTCCGCCTGCAGCACCGTCACCGCCTGCTCCGCGATTATTCGCTCGAAGTACCAGGCCGTATACCCGTACTCCCCGGCGGCGATGTCCATCTTCAGCGGTGCGCGCTGCCGCACCTGCTTCAGCCCAACGAGATCATCCGAGCTCACCGGCTCTTCGAACCAGCGCACGCCTCTTTCGGCAAACGTATGAGCCAGCCCGATGGCCTGCGTGACGGTATACGCGCCGTTTGCATCCACAAACAGATTGACCTCTTGCCCGATTGCCGCGCGCGCGGTCTGGACGCGGGCGGGATCCTGCTCCGGATTCGTCCCGATCTTCATCTTGACGCTGGCCAGCCCCTGCTCTGCCCATCCGCCAAGCTGATCGCTCAGCTGCTTATCCGAATAACAAGTGAACCCGCCGCTGCCATACACCGGAATACCGGTTCTCACCTGCCCCAGCAAACTGACCAGCGGCACACTCAGCAGACGCGCGTGCAAATCCCACAAAGCATTATCGAGTGCGGAGACCGCCATCATCGCGATGCCCGTCTCACCCAGATTGCGGATCTGGTGCAGCATCCTCTGCCGCGTCTCAGCATGGCGCATCGGGTCTGAGCCAAGCACAATCGAGTGCAGCAGCTTGTGCGTGGCCGCCGCCGTACCCGCATCGGCATAGGTGTAGCCCAGCGCCTCCACCTCCCCACACTTCAACTCGACCAGCACCATCGAGGTGCTCTCCCATGCAAACGTCCCGTCAGCTTCAGGCGCGTCCGTAGGGATCGTATAGAAGCTGACCGATCCACCCGTGATGGTTTGCTGCTGCCTCATGAACCCTTTCTATTCGATGCTAGAAATCCGTCAACACCTCAGCTCTATTTGCCGTGCAAACGACAACATCACAATGACGCATGCCTCCTTTCCCTTCGATATAGATGGCCGGCTCTATGTTGAACGTCATACCGGCCTCAAGGAGGTCCGGCGACTTCGGGTGCAGGCGCGGCAGCGCTCTCGGGTCCGCGGCGGCAAAGCCCACCCCATGCCCCACCGCGTGTTTGAACTCCTTGCCGAATCCGTGGCGGGCAAGAACCTCGCGCGCCGCGCCATCGACTGCGCACGCCTGTGCGCCGGGGCGAATCGCGGCCAAAGCAGCGCTGCGGGCCTCCTCGATCGCTCGGCGCATGCGCTGCTCTAAGTCATCCGGCTCGCCGGCAGTGTAGGTCCGCGTGATGTCGCTCCAGAGACCGTCGCCAACCGTGTTTGCATGTATCATCACCAGATCGCCGTTTTCAACAACCCGCTGCCGCGTACGCGCGAATGCAGCCGCCGCCTTCGTTGAGTTAGGTCCTGACATGCAGAAAAAATAGCCCTCACCGCGGTGAAACCCGTCCTTCGCCACGGGTCCGAAGGCATGCTGAATATCGGCGGCGATCTCGTCTTCACGTCGCCCGGAAGCAATGGCTCTCCGAGCCGCGTCGAACCCGGCCTTCGCGAGGCGGCAGAGATGGCGCATTTGCTCCAGTTCTGCATTTGTCTTCACCGATTTAATCTGCGCCAACAGGGCGTCAACCCCAGCCAGAGAAACGTTTGGGAAACTCCGCAGCAGCATCGGCACCAACGCACAATGAAAGTGGTTTCTCGATAGATAGGACTGCGTCTGCGCGCTGTCCTCGAGCAGAACTCCGAGTCGGCCCCCACGCAGCGAAAGCCGCTCCGCCAATCTTGCGATTGTCTTCTCGAGTGCTTCCGTAGCCGTGGAGATGCGATCCAGAGTCTCCGGCGTGTACGAATGGAAATGCGCCTTCTCGGCAGTGCTCTCCGCCAGGTGCAGCTCATCTTCGGGGACAAGGATGTGCAGCTCATCTTCGCGCGTAAGCAAAGCCACGCTCGCCGCCATCACGGGCCAGTATCCCGAAATCAACAGCACATCTTCCGGGGCAAAGCAGACCAGCGCTGCGAGGTTTTCCTGATCGAGTGCAGCAACCAGTGCCTGTCGTCTTTGCCCGTTCTGAACCAAAGATTCCTTCCCGGCGATGTGGCGATTCCGCGTTCCCACAACGGACCAAATGCAGAGTTGCTGCCTATCGCGACAGCCTGCGTTTCATGCTAATCAATGCCGCCAGCAGCAGCAACGCGGCACCAACATTCTTAGCTTTCTCTCCGGCGGATGAAGGTTTTTTGGGAGTAGATCCCGCGAACAGGTTCCCTTTTGGCTTCCTGTCGCTTTCAGGAGCCTCAATTTCGAGCGGAAGACGCCAGTCGCGCGCCGAGGACTTGCCTGCCTCGACCCAGCCGTCACGCGTAAACAGCGACCCAGCGATCCCGGCGCAGGCAGCAAGCCGGCGGAACATACCTTCACGCTCTGCAAATAAAGAGCTAAGCCGAAGCACGATCGACACCGGACCTGACAACACGCGCCCGCACTGACCAGCGCGCCGCTTCTGCCCTTCTTCAGTGGTACCAACGCCTGCGACTTTTTTTGCAGAGATTTCAATCTTCCCAGGTCTCCATGGATGCGCTGAGCAGCCCTAACAAATTGAGCGCGCGATTCCTGTCGTGTCCCATCAACTCCAGAATGCTTGCGCCAGCCTGCAGGCCGGACATTCCGAAATGTCCTGGCAGCGAATCAGCGCGCTCGTTCCACACCGGAAGCGCGGTGGTGGCCAGCAAGACACCTGTGTCGTTGTGGAACGGCATGCCGAAAACGACGGAACCGATTCTGCCAGTGCCACGCAGCAGATGGACGAAAATGTTCGGACTCCAGAGGTGTTCCAGCACGTCCGCGAAGGTTGAAGCGGAGGCGAAGGCCGAGAACCCCGACAAAATCCATGACCCCATGGACATCGTGCTCTGCGGTTTGAATACGCGAGGCATGTTCAGGAATCGGCTCGGCCGGCCCAGGTCGCTCACCACCAACACCCCCGACAGAACCGCGCCTCCAAACGCCAGGTAACGTGCGTTCCTGGCCAACTTGCTGTCGTCCGAGGCGATATCTCCGTAAAGAGCTCCGGTTGCAGCTCGGCCAGATGGCTGAGTCCGCGCGACATCCCCCCTCCGGTATGGTGTTCGGTCAATCGATAGGTGGTCAGGACGTACGGAAAACGCGGATCGTCAGGCGAGTGCGCATACGGATTATCAGGCCGCTCCTTCTTCTTTGCCGGCGGATGGGTTTGCTGGTCCGGATAAACAGGATTCCGGATCAGCGACTCCAGCGGCTCGAAGTGAACCGGCTCAAACCGCTTGGAACAAACAGCCAACCACGGCCATCCGGATGCAGCGTGAACGGCTTGTCCCCATCGAGCGCTTCCAGACCCTTCGATGTCGGATCACCCTTGTGATCGGGAGGCAAATCGATCTTGAAGTCGCTGTTGTCGCGTCCAACCCACTTACCTTTGCCGCCTGCACTCGGGTCCCACCAGATCAGCTTCTTGCGCTCGCTCCAGGGGCTGCCGTCTGGTTTCGCCGAGGCGCGGTTGTAAAGAATGCGCGTGTCCTTTGGCCAGGCGAAACCCCAGCCATGACCGAGCGAATCTTGTGACTCGCGTGTGTTCGGAAGGTTCTTGTCAGGCGAGGGCATCAGCCCTGAATAGATCCAGCAACCGCAGGCTGTCGAGCCGTCCGACTAGCATTGCATCACAGGGGTAGATGCACTCTCCTGGCTCGAAGTGGAAGCGCTTAGGCATCCGGTGATCCTCCCGGTCTTCAAAACCGGCGGTCGCTCTTTACGGGCAACGGTGTGTTCGAACTCGTGTTGCATAGGGCATACTACTTAGCCGGGCTGCTCTGCCGTTCACGCGTATTTGGCTGCTCTTGCGGCTCCATGGCAATACGGATTGGCGGCATGCCTACGATCTCGTACGTGCCGGAAGCAATACCGATCTTTGCCTTGTCGAGTTCCGCGATGACCTCGCGGCTCATTCTGTTCTTCAGGCCGCGTATGTCGTGATCTTTACGAGGAAGCGAACGCTGAGCTCGACCCAGTTGTCAGTGAGCCTCATATAAACGTGCGGTTTGATGTCTACTGAACGAACTTTGAAACGCTCCTGCAGCACTTTGAGGGTCGGCTCCGCGAGCTCTTCAATTTTGACCGTTTCCTTCTCGGCCGCCGCAATCAGGATGTGCTCGGCCTTGGCGCGGTCGGAAGACGGTCGTCATCTGGTGCGTCATGCTGGTGAGCAACCCCATCGTGGCGCATGCCACTGCGCGCGCTTTCCGAGCGCGCCAGTTGGGCCATTGGGAACCGCACGACGGAGATCCCATGGAATGGGTCCATCGCCGAGGAGAGTGAAAATGGCTTGGTTCGGCGCGGGTTTGTTGCTTCTGATTGCGGTTACGGGATTTCTTCTTGTACGCGAGCGAGACGTTACGTCCCAGACCATCTCTCTCAGTTTCTATGGCCTGATGCTGGCGCTGATGTTCTTCTTTTTTCGCGCACCCGATGTTTCGCTCTCGCAGATCACAGTTGGCGCTCTGGCACTGCCCCTGATGATCATGCTGGCGCTTTCACGCATGAAGGTACGCTCCGCCGCGAATGACAGAGCGCAGAGCGACGAGGGAGACTCCCATGAGTAGCCGGGTCCGAACAAGTGTGTTCCTGGTTGCAGGAATCGTATTTCTCTGCCTTTACTGCTACTCCGTATTGAACATGCCACCATGGGGCGGATACCGCGGGCCGTATGGTGACTTCATCTCGCAGATGGCCGTGTACGAGCGTCACGTCACCGACGTGGTGAATGCGGTCAACTACGACTATCGCGCTTTCGACACGCTCGAAGAAGAGTTCATCCTTTTCAGCGCGGTGCTCGGCGTCTGCATGCTTCTGCGCCGCGACGAAGATGGAAGCGGGGGAGGCGGCGGGCAGAAGGTCCGAGACGAGCAGAAGATGAGCACGGCCGTTCGCGCTATCAATCTGCCAGCTGCGCTGGTCACGCTGATCTTTGGCTTTTACATCGGCACCCATGGCGCGTTGACTCCAGGTGGCGGCTTTCAAGCAGGTGTCATCCTCGCCACAGCGCCTCTGCTGGTTTACGTCTGCGAGAATCCAACTGCATTTCGCAGAATTACATCGAGCACGGCGATCGAGGTGATCGAAGGCATCGGCGCGGGTTCCTACGCAGTCATCGGACTTGCCGCAGTGGCCGCAGGCTTGCCGCTTCTGACCAACTTTCTTCCTCTGGGCAAGACCGGAACGCCTTTCGCCAGCGGAACGATCGCGCTGATCAGCTTCTGCGTTGGGGTTGAAGTTACTGCTGCGTTCACCTTGGTCATCTCAACTTACCTTGAAGAAGTGATGGCGGGCGGAACCCCGGAGAACTAAATGCCACACGTACTGCACTCGCTTCCATACTTCGTGGCTGCATGGCTGTTCTTCTGCGGTCTATACGGCGTGGTGACCAGCCATCATCTGGTCCATACCGTCATCTGCCTCACCGTGCTCCAGAGTTCTACCTACGTTTTGCTGCTGGCCATTGGCTATCGCATTGGAGCAAAGGCGCCAGTCTTCGCCGACATCTCGCCCGGGGCGCTGACAGTAGACCCCGTCGTACAGGCGTTGATGCTGACTGACGTCGTGGTCGAGGCCGTGGTCGTGGCGCTGCTGCTCGCGATGGTGGTTAAATCGCACGAAAAGTCCGGCAGCGTCTCTCCCGATGAACTGCGAACGATGCGCGGATGAACGCCATTGCCATGCATGCTGCATACCTTCTTGCCGGCGCGTCCGTGGCTCTGCCCCTGGCTGGCGCGGCTCTAACGGCCGGGCTGCGCAAATGGCTCAGTCGCACAGTCGCCGATCTTCTGGGAATCACACTGGCTGCCCTCGCCCTCGGAGTGGACACCCTGCTGCTCTACAGCGCACTCCAGGGCGGCTTCGTCGCCTGGTTCGGGAACTGGTTCCCCCGCGGCAGCATGGTCGTAGGAATTGGGTTTGTTGTCGAGCCCATCGGAGCGGGGATGGCCGTACTAGCTGCGCTGCTCACCCTGCTCGCGCTGATCTTCTCCTGGAAAGAAGTAGGATCGGGCGCGAATTATTTCCAGCCGCTCATGCTGGTCTTTCTGGCGGCTATGTCCGGGTTCGTGCTGACCTCAGACATTTTTAATCTTTTCGTCTTCTTCGAGTTGATGAGCACCGCCGCCTTCGCTCTCTGCGGGTTGAAAACCGCCGAACCCGCGCCCCTCCAAGGCGCGTTCAACTTCGCTGTCACTAATACCATCGCCGCATTCCTCGTGCTGAGTGGCGTTGGCATCCTGTACGCGATGACCGGCGCGCTCAACATGGCGCAGATTGGCCTGGCGTTAGGTACCCGGCACGACCCGCTAGTGCTGTTCGCCTGCACCCTGCTGACCTGCGGCTTTCTCGTCAAGGGAGCCATCGTACCGTTCCATCTTTGGCTGCCAGACGCGCATGCGGTCGCACCCACCCCGGTGTGCGTTCTGTTCTCCGGCCTGATGGTGGAATTGGGTCTGTTCGCGGTGATGCGTCTGCAAAGCGTCGTCTTCGGCGAGACGTTTATCAGCCATCCGAGCGCGCTGCGGAACATCCTGGCCTCGTTCGCCATCGCTACCGTTCTGCTGGGGAGCGTGATGTGCTACGCGGAACATCACCTGAAGCGGCTCTTGGCCTTTTCAACCATCAGCCACGCCGGCCTGATGCTGCTGGCATTCTCTATGGGAGGAGCGACGGCCGTAGCGGCCATGCTCACTTACCTACTGGCGCATGCATTCATAAAGTCCAGTCTCTTCTTTCACGTCGGGCATGATGCTGCACCGCTTCCGCTCAATCAGCGAAAGGACTCTGTTCCGGCGCGGGCGCGGCTGCTGGTGGACAGCGGGGTTGTGGTTCCTCGGCGGCGCCGGACTTGCTGCGGCTCCGCCGTTGATGATGTTTATCGGCGAAGCGGGAGCCTCGCACCGATCAGAACTAGTCGGCTTCCACGGCGTCTCTTGGCTATTTCTCTTCGGCGGCGCGATGACCGCTGCGGCCGTCTTCCGCGTCGGCACGCATGTGTTCTTTGGCTGGGGAGAAGAACCGATCACGGACCGGGCAGCCGATGTAGGAGAGCTGCCTGAAACCAAGGACAAACCCCGCCCCGAGCTCTACCACTTCTTTCCTCCCGCTCTGCTCTTGTTCGCGGCCGTCGGTTTAAGCTTCTGGCGGGGCTGGCTCCCGGTACTTCAGGACGCATCTGCTCTGGTCGCCAATCAGGCTGCTTACGCCCACATGCTGTACACCGGACATACGCCAGCCCTGCACAGTTCCGGCTGGAGCGAGGATTTGACGGGCTCTGCCGTGCGCGGGCTGCTGGGCTGCGCACTGGCGTTTCTGCTCGCACTCACCTCCGTCTTTCGCGGAATGCTCGTGCGCTGGTTGCGTCTGGGCGCGTACCTCGAAGGAGGCGTTCCGCTTCTGCGCGTCATGCAGAGTGGCCAGCCGGGCGATTATGTCGCCTGGCTGACAGTAGGCCTGGCGACGTTCGGGGCAGCCGCTTTGGCTTTCCTGCGGCGATGAAGGGAAGACAGGTAAGGGGCTAAAGCTCGCTTCTTGCCGGCGCCGAGATGCCAAGGGCTGAAGCCTTGGCCTACCTAGAAGCCAGGGGCGTTGGCGCGCGGTGTGCCGCAGTGCGATGCCGAGCGCCGTGCCAAGATAGAGGGGCGCTGCCTACGTGGGCAGCGCCCGGCTACTTAGTTTCCGGTTGTTTAGGCCGGCGCGGGGAGGCAGGAGCGGAAGTAGTCGAGGGAGCGTTCGAGGCCTTCGCGGAGCTTGACCCTGGGTTCCCAGCCGAGGAGGTTGCGGGCTTTGGTGATGTCGGGGCGGCGGCGCGTGGGGTCATCCTGGGGGAGCGGCAGGAAGGTGAGCTCGGAGCTGGACCCAGTGACTGCGAGGACCTGGTGTGCACACTCGATCATGGTGAACTCGTCGGGGTTGCCGATGTTGACGGGGGTGTGCTCGGAGGACCTGGAGAGGCGGACGATGCCGTTGATGAGGTCGGAGACGAAGCAGAAGGAACGCGTCTGAGAGCCATGGCCGTAGATGGTGAGGGGCTCGCCACGCAGCGCCTGCATCATGAAGTTGGAGATGACGCGGCCATCGTTGGCCTGGAGGCGTGGGCCGTAGGTGTTGAAGATGCGGACCATGTGGGTGTCGACGTTGTAGTAGCGGTGGTAGGCGGTGACGGCGGCTTCAGAGAAGCGCTTGGCCTCGTCGTAGACGGAGCGGGGGCCGATGGGATTGACGCGGCCCCAGTAGGTTTCGACCTGGGGGTGGACCTCGGGGTCGCCGTAGCACTCGGAGGTGGAGGCGTGGAGGTAGCCGGCCGAGTATTTGCGGGCGAGGTCGAGGGTGTTGAAGGTTCCGTAGGAGCCGACGAGGAGGGTTTCGGGGCCGAGGCGGGTGTAGTCGACGGGACTGGCGGGGGAAGCGAAGTTGAAGATGAAGTCGACTTTGCCGGGATCGAAGGGCTGGCAGATGTCCTGCTGGAGGAAGCGGAAGCGGGGCTCGTTGGAGAGGTGGGCGAGGTTGGCGGTGTTTCCGGTCGAGAGGTTATCGACGCCGATGACGGAGTTTCCTTCGGCGAGGAGGGCGTCGGTGAGGTGGGAGCCGAGGAAGCCGGCGGCTCCGGTGACGAGGATGGTTTGGGGCATTGCTGGACTCCGGCGATGCCCAGGCTCCGGAGGTGCGGGCGTGAACATCGCAGTTGTGTGTGGCCGCTCGGGCGAGCGGTATGGGAGGGCCTTAGCTGGTTGGGTCAGGCCATGACGGGTGTGGCGTTGGTGGCGACGCGTACCGGGTAGGCGGCGGGACGGCCGACGCTGAGGTAGGTGAAGCCGTTCTGCGCCATGATGTGCGGGTCGTAGAGGTTGCGGCCGTCGATGATGATGGGGTAGCGCAGGGTCTTGTTGAGCTGTTCGAGGTCGAGCGCGGCGAACTCCGCCCAGTCGGTGAGGATGAGGAGGGCGTCGGCGTCCTTGGCCGCGGTGTAGGCGTTATCGACGTAGCGAAGCTGCGTGGACGGCGGGAGGACCTCCTCGGTGCGCTTGATGGCGGCGGGGTCGTAGGCGGTGACGTGGCAGCCTTCGGCGAGGAACATTTTGACGAGCTCGATGGCGGGCGACTCGCGGATATCGTCGGTTTCGCCCTTGAAGGCAAGGCCGAGGACGGCGAGGCGCTTGCCGCGAAGGGTCCAGAGGGCGGAGCGTACCTTGGCGAGGAAACGGCGCTTCTGCTGGACGTTGATCTTTTCGACCTCGTTGAGCAGATTGAAGTCGATGCCGAGCTGATCGGCGACGGAGCGGAAGGCGGCGACGTCCTTGGGGAAGCAGGAGCCGCCGTAGCCGATGCCGGGGCGGAGGAACTTGGGGCCGATGCGGCTATCGAGGCCGATGCCGCGGGCGACCTGCTCGACGTTGGCGTCGGTGGCTTCGCAGAGGTTGGAGACGGCGTTGATGAAGGAGATCTTGAGGGCGAGGAAGGCGTTGGAGGCGTGCTTGATGATCTCGGCGCTCTTGGTGGAGGTGAGGAGCAGAGGCGGAGGTGTGGCGGCGGAGCAGCAGCCTTCGATGGCGTCAGGCCGCTCGTAGTAGGCGCCGTTGGTAAGCGGAGCGTAGATGGCGCTGAGGACGGCGGCGGCGCGCTCGGAGTCGGAGCCGACGACGATGCGATCGGGATGGAGGAAGTCGGCGACGGCGGTGCCTTCGCGGAGGAATTCGGGATTGGAGACTACGTCAAAGAGCTGCCGATCGACGCCGTTGCGCTCGATGGCGCGGCGGATCCACTCGTTGGTGTAGACGGGGACGGTGCTTTTTTCGACGATGACGGTGTATCCGGAGATGGAGCGGGCGATCTCGCAGGCGACGGCCTCAACGTAGGAGAGGTCAGCGTCGCCGGTCTCGGACTGGGGTGTGCCGACGGCGATGAAGATGGCCTCGCACTCGCGGGTGGCCTCGGAAAGGTCGGTGGTGAAGCGGACTTTGGAGTTGCGGTAGCGTTCGAGGAGGGCGGGCAGGTAGTTTTCGTGGATCAGGGTATCGCCGCCCTGAAGCGCGGCGACCTTGCGCTCGTCGTTGTCGACGCAGATGACGTCGTGGCCCATCTCGGCAAAGCAGACAGCGGCGACGAGACCGACGTATCCCGAGCCAACGACAGCGATTTTGATGTTGTTCTGCATGGGTTGTATGAAACCTCGTTGATCGCAGGATAGCGGAATTTACGCGTTCAAACAGCACTCCCGTGTGACACGAAAGTGCAGCATCGGTACCGTGTTTTTCCGGACGCGCTCGGGTAGACTATCAAGGATGGCACCTCCTCGAACGCCGGCGCAGCCGTTTTCGGCTGCACCAGATAGCTCCCCGTCTGCGATGGGCGGAGGCGCTTCAGATACAACTCTTTCCGATGCACTTCTTACGTTACGGAAGCGGAGATGGGTTCTGGTGGCCGCGGGGATTCTTGGGCTGATCTACGGGATCTACCGGGCGATGTCTCTGCCCAAGTTGTATGAGTCGTACGGCCGGATCGAGGTTCGGTCGGGATCGTCGAACCAGTACCGGGTGACGCCGGGGTATGACTCGGCCGATGCGAACAAGCTGATGACCGAGGTTGCGATTCTGTCGGGCGACTCGCTGATGCTGAGCGTGGCGCGGCAGATGAACCTGAACAACAACGCAGACTTCCTGGATGTGAAAGGGCCGATACCGCACACTTCGCTGGACGATCCGGCGGTGCGGCAGGACACGATCGGGCAGCTGCAGGCAGGTCTGAGCATTCAACTGGTGCCGAAGACGGACATCATCCGGATCAGCTATGACGCTCTGAATCCGAAGCTCGCGACCGACATTGTGAATACGGTGATTGCGACCTATATCCAGAACAGCTTTCAGACGCGGTTCCGGTCGACGCAGCGGGTATCGCAGTGGCTTTCCGGGCAGCTCGACGATTTGAAGCAGCAGGTGGAGACCTCGCAGGAGCAGGTGATGGATCTCCAGCGGCGTTTAGGCATTCTGGGGTTTGACCCGACCCATAACCAGATCAGCAGCTCGCTCGAGGATCTTTCGCGGGCGCAGGGATCAGCGCGGCTGGCGCGGATTGTGGCGGAGGCGCGGTACCGCATCGTGGCCGGCATGGACCCTTCCACGATGGAGGGGTCGATCGAGACGACGCCGGGGACGGCCCCTGGAGAACTGACGGGGCTGCGGTCGCAGATCGCGGTGGCGCGCGCGAGCTACGCTCAGATGCAGGCCACGCTGGGGCCGAACCACCCTTCCGCGAAGGCGTTGCGGGCACAGATTGACGAGCTGCAAAAGGAGATCAACAACGAGCAGAACCGGCTGCTGATCCAGGCCAAGCAGAATTTTGTAGTCGCCCGCGCGAATGAGACTGAGACGACGGCGGCGTTGGAAAGGCAGAAGGCGGACGCGTACAAGCTCCGCGACGACTTGGTGGAGTACACCATTCGGCAGCGTGAGTTCGAGACGAACCGGACGCTGTATGAGGGTCTCTCGGAGCGTCTGCGCACGGCGGGTGTGCAGGCGGGTCTTGAGTCGCTGGAGATCGATATTGTCGATCAGGCGCTGCTGCCGGCGAGTCCGCTGCAGCAGTCGCAGTCGTCGCTGATTATTACGACGATTGTGTTCGCCCTGATGGGCGGGGTGGTGGTGGCGTTCCTGCTGGAAAGCCTGGATACGGGTCTGCGGAGCATCGCGGAGGTTGAGGCGGTCACGGATTTGCCGTCACTGGCGGTGATTCCCCGGGCGCGGCGATCTTCCGCGGAGCAGGCGAGCCATCTGACGACGGCTCAGCGCAATATCGGCCTGCTGACGCAGCCGAAGTCCCAGTTTGCAGAGGCATTCCGGTCGTTGCGGACGTCCTTGCTGCTGTCCACGGTCGGCCAGGCGCCGAAGCGCATTCTGTTTACGAGCGCGACGCCATCGGAGGGAAAGACGACCGTGGCGACGAATCTGGCGTGTGTGCTGGCGCAGGGCGGAGAGCGGGTGTTGATCATCGACGCGGATCTGCGGCGGCCCAATGTCCACCATCGTTTTGGCCTGAATGGGCGGGTGGGACTGACGACGCTGCTGACCGGCGCGACGAGCTTTGAGGACAGCCTGCAGAAGGTGCCGGAGATCCCCAACCTCGATGTTCTGCCGAGCGGCCCAGTGCCACCGCTGCCGACGGAGATGCTGAGCTCGGAGGCGATGAATGCGCTGCTGGCGAAGTGCTCCGACCTGTATACGCATATTGTGATCGATTCGCCGCCGATCCTGTCGGTGACGGACGGCGTGATTCTGGCGCGCGACGCCGATGCGGTTGTTCTTGTGGTCCGGCATGGGAAGTCGAGCAAGCAGATTGTGCGGCGTGCCCGCGACCTCCTGATCCGGTCGGGCGCACCGATTACGGGTGTGGTTCTGAATGCTGTGGATCTCCGGTCGCCGGAGTACTACGGCTACTACGGGTATTCGACTTACGCGTATGCGAGTGCGGACTCGGGGAGCTGGGAGCCCACGGCCAAGGACGGCGAGACGAAGCCGGATGCGGAGAAGGGCGAGTGATGGCTGAGTTCTGGAATGGGGGGCAGGATCTCCGCCGCCGAGCTCCGGCGTCCGGCCGACGCGCTTTGCTGCGGACTGTGCTCTGGCTGGTGGCCGCGGCGGTTTGCATGCAGACACCGGGGGCCTGGGGGCAGTTCAGTGGACCTGCGCCGAGGCCGTTTGCGGGGTTGAACGTCCGGCTGAAGCCGACGACGGACCCGGCGATTCTCTACCCGGGGCCGAGGGACCTGCGGCTGGATGTCGGGGATCAGATCCAGGTGCATATCTTTGGAGTGAACGACTATAGCCCGATTTTGCGTGTGAGCCTGGATGGGTCGGTACAGATCCCGCTGGGTGGGGTAATCCCGGTGATTGGGCTCACGCTTCATCAGGCGGCGGATGCCATGGCGGAGCGCCTGATCAGCGCGGGTATGTATCGCGACCCACAGATTTCGGTACAGCTTACGGAGTCGCCGAACCAGACCATCACGGTGACCGGAGAGCTCCACGGGGTGCTTAACACGAACGGAAGCGAACGGCATTTGTACGAGGTGATCGCCGGAGCGGGCGGCCTGACAAACACGTCAAGCCACGTGATCACGATCGAACGACCGGGGTTGGAGGAGCCGATCGTGGTGGACCTGGGATCAGATCCGGCGCACAGTGCGCTGGGCAACGTCCCGGTGTTTCCGCACGACACGGTGGTGGTTTCGCGGGTGGGCGTGGTGTATATGCTGGGCGCGTTCCGGACGCAGGGCGTGATTCCGCTGCAGCAGAACACACCTTTGACGCTGATGCAGGCGACGTCGCTGGCGAGCGGCGATCTGTTTGAGGGCAAGTTCGCCGATCTGCGGATTGTGCGGACGGTTGGCCTTGAGCGCAAGCTGGTTACGGTGGACATTTCCAAGGTGCTGAAGGGCAAGGTTCCCGACCCCGTGCTGGAGCCGGACGATATTGTGTATCTGCCGACGAGCGAGTTCAAGGCTGCTCTGAAGAACGGCGGCATTGGGACGGCTTTGGGCCTTATCTCGCTTCTGGTGGTCAGCATCCAGAGCATTCATCCATGACAGCAAGGATCCGGCTCGCCTATCTTGTGAGCCATCCGATTCAGTACCAGGCTCCACTGCTTCGGCGGATTGCGCAGGAGCGAGACATCGATCTCCACGTGTTCTTCGGCTCGGACTTTTCGGTGCGGGGGTACAAGGATGAGGGCTTCGGTGTCGGGGTTGCGTGGGACGTTCCGTTGCTGGAGGGGTACAAGCACAGCTTTCTGCCGCGCATCCGCGATAACGGGACGGTGGGCATGGCCACACCGCTGAACCGGGGCATCTACGACCGTTTGCGCGGCGGGGAGGGGCGGCCGCGGTTCGACGCTCTGTGGGTGCATGGGTATGCGTCGGCGAACGCGATGCAGGGGATGCTGGCGGCGAAGATGCTAGGGATTCCGGTGCTGCTGCGGGCGGAGTCGTGGCTGAAGGACCGGGTTCGTAGCAGGCCGCGGTTGGCGGCCAAGCAAACGGCGTTCCAAGGGCTGAAGCGGCTTGTGGATGGCGTTCTGCCGATCGGGACGTTGAATGCGGCGTACTGGAGCTACTACTTTGGCGGGGATGTGCCGCAGTTTCCGATGCCGTATGCGGTGGACAATGAGTTCTTTGCGCGACGAAGTGCGGAGGCTGCACCGAGGCGGAAGGAGCTACTGGCCGAGTTCGGGTTAGAGCCGGGGAGGCCGGTGATCCTGTTTGCATCGAAGCTGCAGACGCGGAAGCGCTGCTCCGATCTGCTGCAGGCGTATGCGTCGTTTGCGGGGCGGCGCGGGGCGGGGCTGGTTCCCTACCTGTTGATTGTGGGCGATGGGGAGGAGCGTGGGCGGCTGGAGGCGGAGGTGCAGACGCGGGGCCTGGCAGGGGTACGGTTTTGCGGGTTTCGTAATCAATCGGAGCTGCCGGCGTTTTTCGACCTGGCGAGTGTGTTTGTGCTGCCTTCGGAGCACGAGCCGTGGGGCCTGGTGGTGAATGAGGCGATGAACGCGGGGACGGCGGTGATTGTGTCGGATGATGTGGGGTGTCAACCGGACCTGATCCGGGATGGGGTGGAGGGCTGCGTGTTTCCGGTGGGAGACGTGGAGGCTTTGGGGCGGGCGCTGGAACGCGTTTTGGCGACGCCGGAGACGGCGGCCGAGATGGGACGGCGGGCGATAGAGCGGATTGCCTCGTGGAGCTTCGAGGCGGATGTGAAGGGACTGCGGTCGGCTCTCCAGGCGGTGACGCGGGGGATACGGGCGTGAGCGTGGGAAGGGCGGTCGCGGAAGGCGCGGAGGAGGTACGAGGTCGAGATGGGCAGGGCGGAGTCCGGCTGCTGCATGTGATTGGGACGATGAGCCCGGAGGCTGGGGGGCCGACGGAGGCGGTGCGATCGCTGATCGAGTATGCGCCGGCGGGCTACAGCAGCGAGGTGGTGACGCTGGACGATCCGGAGGCTGACTTTCTGAAGGGCTATCCATTTCCGGTGCACGCGTTGGGGCCGATTCGCTCGGTGTACGGGTATAGCGCCAGGGTGCTGCCGTGGCTGCGGGCGAATGGGGGCCGGTTTGATGGCGTGATCGTGAATGGGCTGTGGCAGTATTGCGGATACGCGGTGTGGCGGGCGTTTGGCGGGAGGAAGCCGTATGTGGTGTTTGCGCATGGGATGCTGGACCCGTACTTCAAGCGGCGATTTCCGCTGAAGCATGCGAAGAAGTGGGTGTATTGGGTGGGTGCGGAGTATTGGGTGCTGCGCGGTGCGCGGCGGGTGCTGTTTACGACGGCTGCGGAGGAGCGGCTGGCCGAGGAGAGCTTCTCCCTGCGGCGGTGGAACGGGATGGTGGTGCCGTTTGGAGCGGCGGGACCGGAGGGTGATGCGGAGGGGCAGCGGGAGGCGTTCTATGCTGAGTGTCCGGAGCTTCGCGGGCGGCGTTTCTTGCTGTATCTCGGGCGCATTCATCGGAAGAAGGGCTGCGACATGCTGATCGACGCATTTGTGCAGGTGGCGGGCGGGGATCCGGAACTCGATCTGCTGATGGCGGGACCAGACCCGCAGAGGTGGGGTTCGGAGCTGCAGGCGGTGGTGGCCGGGGCAGGGTTGACGGGGCGGGTGCACTGGCCGGGGATGCTGAAGGGCGATGTGAAGTGGGGGGCGTTCTTTGCGAGCGAGGCGTTTGCGCTTCCGTCGCACCAGGAGAACTTCGGCATGGCGGTGGCGGAGGCGCTGGCGTGCGGGAGGCCGGTGCTGCTGGCGGACAAGGTGAATATCGCCGAGGAGATTGCGGCGGATGGAGCGGGGCTGGTGGAGCCGGATACGACAGAGGGGACGCGACGGTTGTTGGAGCGCTGGATCGCGATAGGGGCCGAGGAGCGCGAGGAGATGGGGCGGCGGGCGCTTGCGTGTTTCGAGCGCCGGTACGACATGCGGCGGAACACGGAGCGGATTGTGGGGCTGTTTGATCTCCACGGCGCCCGGACGGAGCCGCTCGTGGAGCGCCGGAGCGAGGGTTGATGGCGAGGCCTGCGCACTACAACGCGGCGGAGCACATTGCGCCCGAGACGGCGGCGGACCCGTATCTGCGGCCGGCGTTTTCGCGGGAGGACCGGTTGCGGCGGCTGTTGTGGAACGTTTGTTACGCGGTGCTGTACCGGACGTCGCCGCGGCCGATGCATGGGTGGAGGAGCTTTCTGCTGCGGAGCTTTGGGGCGGTGATGGGGCCGAACTGTCACTTCTACCCGCGATCCAAGGTGTGGGCGCCGTGGCTTTTGACGTGCGCGGATCAGGTGACGGCGGCGGATGGGGCGGAGATCTACAATCCGGCGCCGGTGCGGCTGGGGTCGCACGCGATTCTTTCGCAGGACGCGTACCTGTGCGGGGCGACGCATGATTATGATCAGGCGGCGTTTCCGCTGCTGGCGTACACGATGGAGGTGGGGTCGTATGCGTGGATCTGTGCGCGGGCTTCGGTGGCTCCGGGGGTGACGGTAGGCGAGGGGGCGGTGCTGGGCTTGGGATCGGTGGCTACGCGGCCGCTGGAGCCGTGGGGAGTGTATGCGGGAGTGCCTGCCGTGAAGGTAAAGGAGCGGCGACGGACTGGCGGTGAGCTTTAGTTGGTGTACCCCGGGCTGCTAAGAACAGGCGACAGCAAAATACAGGGGTCCTTCACTGCGTTCAGGATGACGGCGTAAGGCGGATCACCTGGCTGAAATCCGCTTTGACCCTCGCCTTCCCGAGGGATCGGGGTTAGCGAGGATCGAAGGCTTACGTTTCAGGAACGGAGTTTTGCGAGCAGGTCTGTTGGGTGAACGGGCTTGGCGAGGATCTCGAACTCGTGCCCTTGCGCGCGTGCTTTTTCGAGGAGGTCCGCGGTGGCGGCCTGTCCGGAGAAGAGCAGGATCTTGCAATGCGGCATCTTGGTTCTGGTCACGATGGCGGCTTCGATGCCGGTCATGCCGGTCATGATGACGTCGCTGATGAGCATATCGGGCTGAAAGCTATCGAGGGCCTCGATGGCTTTTTCTCCACTGAATACTGCACGTGCCTCAAAGCCGGCCTGGTTGAGGATGATCGCGAGCGTGTTTGCGATTACCTGCTCGTCGTCCGCAACAAGCACCTTAGGCTTTGACGTCGTGCCTATTGGTTCTGCCATGCTAAATGTCCCCGGGAATTGGATCTGTACAGACTAGGCGAACATACCACGAACGCCTGATTGATCGATTCTGTTTCCAGCTAATGATACGCTGAGCCCAGAGCCGGACGTGAGCAACACCTGAATTTTGCGAGCTTTACGGACCCGCACAAACCTATGGAAATGCCGATCATACGTGCCGAGCGTGTTGAGAAGTACTATGCACAGCCGAGCGAGAATCGCATCCAGGTGATTTCGCCGACGGACCTTGCGATCCCAGCGGGTGAGATTGTCGCTCTGCTGGGGCCCTCGGGATCGGGGAAGTCGACGCTTCTGCGGATGTTGACGGGGCTGTCGGCGCCGTCGGCGGGCCAGGTGTATTGGCATGAGAAGCCGATTGAGACGGCGGATGTGAATGTGTCGATTGTGTTTCAGAGCTTTGCACTATTTCCGTGGCTGACGGTGTTCGAGAATGTGGAAGCGCCGCTGAAGGCGCTCGGCATGGACGCTGCTGAACGGCGCAAGCGGAGCTTGAAGATCCTGGACACGGTGGGTCTCGATGGATTTCAGGCCGCGTACCCGAAGGAGCTTTCAGGTGGGATGCGGCAGAGGGTCGGGTTTGCGCGGGCGCTGGTGGTGGAGCCCGAGGTGCTGTTCATGGACGAGCCGTTCAGCGCTCTGGACGTCTTGACAGCGGAGAATCTGCGGAGCGAGCTGCTGGAGCTGTGGCAGAAGAAGACGATTCCGACACAGGCGATCTTTCTGGTGACGCACAACATCGAGGAGGCCGTGCTGCTGGCCGATCGCATTATCGTTCTGGGGCGGAATCCCGGGCATGTGCGCACGGACTTCAAGGTTGGGATCGCGCATCCTCGGGACCGTAAGGCGAGCGCCTTTACAGCGCTGGTGGATTATATTTACAAGGTGTTGACGCAGCCGGACGCGCAGCCGCCGGCGCTGCCGCAGACTGCCTCCGGGCGAAAGGTGCGGGATCAGCGGCAGATGCACTACCAGATGCTGCCGCACGCGCGCCCGGGCGGGATTGCGGGGCTGCTGGAGCTGCTGCTGGACCACAATGGGAAGGACGACATTTACCGGCTGGCGAGCGCACTGTCGTTTGAAATTGACGATCTGTTGCCGATCGTGGATGCGGCGCAACTGCTGGGTTTTCTAAAGGTGACCGAGGGCGACGCGGCGATTACGCCGACGGGGGCGGAGTACGCGAACTCGGAGATCCTGCGGCAGAAGGAGCTGTTTCGGACGGCGGCTGTGGAGAATGTGCTGCTGCTACGGCAGATTGTGCGGGCGATCGAGGCCAAGAGCGATAAGACGGTGCCGGAGGAGTTCTTTCACGACATGCTGGACGAGCAGTTCAGCGAAGAGGAGACGCTGCTGCAGCTGGAGACGGCGATCAACTGGGGGCGGTACGCCGAGTTGTTTGATTTCGATGCTTCGCGGCGGCGTTTTATTCAGACGGAAAAGCTGTTGTCGGATGCCGATCTTACCGCGGAGATCGATGCTTGATTCATCTGTCGAACAGCTTTAGCTATAGCCGGGGCCGGGAGACGCTGGCGCGGTCGCAGGTGCTGCGGCGGAGCTGGCCGTTTGTTCTGGATCTGGCGGTGGCGGCTATCGGGTTGGCTTGCTTTTACTGCATTGTGCTGATCGCGAAGTTCTGGGCTGGGCCGCCGAATGCTCAGATTGAGGTCTCGCTCGATCCCCGGCGGCTGCCGCAGTACGCGTTCTACTCGGTGACGCGGATTGCGTTTGCGTATCTGCTCAGTCTGGTGTTTGCGGTCGGCTATGGGTATCTTGCGGCGTACCACAAGCGCGCCGAGACGTTTATGATCGCGGTTCTGGACATCCTGCAATCGATTCCGGTGCTGAGCTTTCTGCCCGGGGTGATGCTGGCGATGGTGGGTCTGTTTCCGACGCGGCACGTGGGTGTGGAGCTGGGCGCGATTTTGCTGATCTTTACGGGCGCGGTGTGGAACATGGCGTTCAGCTTTTATTCTTCGCTGAAGAGCATACCGCGCGAGCTGATCGAAGCGACCACGGTGTATCACTTTTCGCGGTGGCAGAGGTTTATGCAGCTGGAGCTGCCGTATGCGGCTATCGGTCTGCTGTGGAATTCGATCATGTCGGTCGCGGGTGCGTGGTTTTTTCTGATGGCGTGCGAGATGTTTCATTTTCGATCGCAGGACTTCCGGCTCCCGGGGCTGGGGTCTTATTTGCAGACGGCGGCAGATGCGGGCAACGGGCGAGCGATCGCGTGGGGTCTGGCGACGATGATCGCGATTATTGTGGCAACGGACCAACTGGTGTGGCGGCCGCTGATTGCGTGGAGCGACAAGTTCAAGTTCGAGCAGGTGGAGAGCTCGAAGCGGGTTGGGTCTCCGATTCTTCACCTGCTGACGCAGTCGCATGCGATCCGGGCGCTGCAGGAGCACACGACGGTTCCGTTCAGCGAGGGGTTGTATGCACGGCTGGCGCGGAGGCGTGAGCGACGGGTGACCGCGCTGACGAATCCTGTGGAGCCGGCCCGCTCCACGGGAATGACGCGGGCGATTGGTTGGGTTGTGCTGACGGCCGCGGTGCTGGTGATTTTGTACATGGCGCGGCAGACGGTGACGCTGGTGCGGCCGGTACGCGGTGCGGAGTATGTGGAGCTGCTGAAGGGAGCGGCGGCGACGTTTGGGCGGGTGAATCTTTCGCTGCTGCTGGCGGCGGCGTGGACGATACCGGCGGGTGTGGCGATCGGATTTCATCCGCGGCTGGCGAGGATTGCGCAGCCGCTGGCGCAGATCGCGGCTTCGGTGCCGGCGACGGCTCTGTTTCCTGTGATTCTGCTGGCGTTGGTGCGGTTGGGGGGTGGGCTGGGTATCGGGTCGATTGCGCTGATGCTGCTGGGCACGCAGTGGTACATCCTGTTCAATGTGATTGCGGGGGCGCTGGCGATACCGACGGATTTGAAGGAGGTTGCGACGCTGTTCCGGTTTGGGACCTGGCAGCGATGGCGGACGGTGATTCTTCCAGGGATCTTTCCGTTTCTGATTACGGGGATGGTGACGGCTTCGGGCGGGGCCTGGAATGCGAGCATCATCGCGGAGTACTTCCGGCTGAACAACCAGACGCTGCAGACGACGGGGTTGGGGGCGCAGATCAGCGCGGCGACGGAGCAGGGTCAGTTTCCTATTCTGCTGCTGGGGACGGTGCTGATTTCGTTGATGGTGGTGACGACGAACCGGCTGGTGTGGCGGCCGCTGTTTCGGCTGGCGGAGACGCGGTACCGACTGGGCGGTTAGGCCGGGCGGGGTGGGGGCTGGGGCTTGGGGCGGCGAAAGGCGTAGATGACGGCGAGCAGGGGAGGGGCGATGAGGACTCCCCAGGGTGGGATGAGGATGCCGAGCACGATGGGGCCGAGGAGTGCGGCCCACCAGGGGACGCGGGTGGTGCGGTGGAGGATGTAGGGTCCGATGACGAGGCCTTCGAGGACGGCGATGAGGCCATAGAGACCGAGGACGTAGCCGAGGCGGTACCAGTCGTCGCTGGTTTGAACGGAGAGCGCGGTGGACAGGACGGGACCAATGACGGCGAGCATGCCACCGAAGCCGGGGACGAACTGGCAGAGGGCTCCGATGATGGCCCAGAGGGGGGCGAGGGGGACGTGGAGGAGTTCGAGGCCGACGAGCCAGAGGCAGCCGACGATGAGGGCGTCGAGGGTGGCGGCGCGGCCCCAGTTGAGGAGGGCTCGGCTGGCGGTGCGGAGCGGATGCTGCGGCTGTGCGGTCCGTGTCGGGACATCTCCGGCCAATACCTTGAAGTTGCCCCTACCCCCCGGTATTTTGCGCAAAATATCCATTCCATTGGTCTTGAGGCACCTTATCAATGCAGAGTATTCGAACTAAACACGTTAGAGCTAAAGTATTTCAACCTATTGCGTTTGCTGAGCTTGAGCAGATTTTTTGAAGTACGTAGGACATGGTTCTCCCATTTCCATTGTAGAGCGTTCCGATAGGTGTTGCGCCATATGCTGATAGCGGGCGGCATGTTGCTCGGGACCAAGGTTTGACTTCGAACGAGGGGAAGGTGGGTGAGTGACCGGTGACGATGGTCTGCGGTGGAGCGGACCAACGTCGATTCTTTTCGAGTTGCAGCTTTGAGCTTAAGCTGTGAAGGCGAGTGGGGATGTTTCAGGAGGTTGGAGCTGTGCTCTGCGGGTGGGAGGAGGCACCTAGCTGCGGTGCTACCCTGAAGACATGAAGTTTGGTGTGCTTGTGTTTCCGGGGTCGAACTGCGATCAGGACACCTACAACGTGATCGGCGGCATTCTGCAGCAGCCGGTGACCTATCTGTGGCATGCGTCTGAGGATCTCCAGGGGTGCGATGCGATCGTGGTTCCGGGTGGGTTTGCGTATGGGGACTATCTGCGGACGGGGGCGATTGCGGCGTTTGCGCCGGTGATGCAGTCGGTGAAGCGATTTGCGGCTTCGGGCGGGCCGGTGTTGGGGATCTGCAATGGATTTCAGATCCTGTGTGAGGCGGGGCTGCTGCCGGGGGCGCTGATGCGGAATCGCGACCAGAGGTATATCTGCCGGCAGCTGCATCTTCGGGCCGAGACGAACGACTCGCCGTTCACGCATACGCTCCGTCGCGGCGAGGTGCTGCGGATGCCGGTGGGGCATATGGAAGGCAACTACTTCTGTGACGAGACGACGCTGGCGGAGCTGAGGCGGGCGGATCGGATTGCGTTTCGGTATGCGGGAGTCGACGGAGAGGTGACGGCGGCGGCGAACCCGAACGGATCGATCGAGAATATTGCCGGCGTTTTGAGCGAGGGGCGCAACGTGCTGGGGATGATGCCGCATCCGGACCGGTCGAGCGAGAGCTTGCTGGGATCGCGGGGTGGTTTGCGGCTGTTTGCAGCGCTGACGCAGTACGCCTCGATGGGCATTTAGAGGTGTCTGCGGGCGCAGTGTTTGCAGAGCCTTGGAGTGCTACCCTGACGAGGCCATGATCGACATCCACCATCATCTGTTGCCAGGCTTTGACGACGGGGCGCAGGACCTCGAGACGTCGGTGGCGATGGCGAAGATCGCGGTGGAGGACGGCATAACGCACGTGGTGTGCACGCCACACGCGAACAATCAGTACACCTACGATCTCCCGAGGATCGAGCGGAGGATTGGGGAGCTGCAGGGGCGGCTGGATGGGGAGGGGATCGCGCTGAAGCTGGGCCGGGGGTGCGATTTCCACCTGACTTTTGAGAATATCCAGCAGGCGAAGAGCGATCCTGCGCACTTCAGCGTGAATGGCCTCGGATATCTGCTGATGGAGATTCCGGACTATGGGCTTCCGCAGGGTTTGACCGATACGTTTTACCAGCTGCAGCTTGCGGGGCTGACACCGATTTTGACGCATCCGGAGCGCAACCCGACGCTGCAGGGGGACGACGACTCCCGAATGATGCACTGGATGCGGGGTGGCGTGTTGATCCAGGTGACGGCTGGGTCGGTGCTGGGGCAGATGGGGCGGGCGGCGCAGAAGATGGCCCATCGTCTGCTCGAAAGGCGGTGGGTTCACTTCCTGGCGACGGATGCTCATAATGTGAGCTCGCGCGCGCCGCGGATGCGCGAGGCGCATGACCTGATTGCTGCGAAGTACGGCTCTGAGTATGCGCATCTTCTGTGTGTGAGCAATCCGCTTCATGCGTTTCAGGGGAAGCCCCTGGTGGTGCAACCGGAGCCGGCGGGACTGTATGGGGATGCGGAGCCGGAGAGCTGGTGGAAGCGGATGTTTGGGTAGGGTTGCGGGGGTCGTTCCCTGGGAGTGGGCAGGAGCACCCCACCCTTTCGCGATGAAGCTGCGAGAGGATGGGCACACGGCTTGGGGGCTGGTGGGGAGGGGAGTGAGGCGCGGGCGTGGCGGGGCTAAATGCGGGGATGCTTCCGACCTTCGGCTTCGCTCAGGCTCAGAATGACAGCAGGGTGCGGTTAGAGGCCGAGGCCGCCGTCGACGGCGAGGAGCTGGCCGGTGATGAAGTGGGGGGCGGTGGCGAAGAAGGAGACGGCGGCGGTGACGTCCGCGGCGGTTCCGTTGCGGCGCATGGGGGTTTTTTCGGCGAAGTGCTGGTAGGCGGAGTCGACCTCGCCCTGCACGATCATGCCGGGGGCGACGCAGTTGACGCTGATCTCGGGGGCCCAGGCCTTGGCCATGGTTTGCGAGAGCATGTGAAGGGCGGCCTTGGAGGTGCAGTAGTGGCCGTGGGTGGCCCAGGGGTGGATGCCGCCGAGCGAGCCGATGTTGATGATGCGGCCGTGGACGCGGCGGAGGTGAGGGAGGGCGGCCTGGGCGACGAGGAAGGGTGCGCGGGTGTTGGTGGCGAACATGTGGTCCCACTGCCGGACGGAGAGGTGTTCGAGGGCTTGGGACTCGAAGAAGCCGGCGTTGTTGACGAGGATGTCAATGCGGTCGTCGAAGTTTTCGGCGATGGCGGAGACGGCTTCGGTGGTGGCGAGAGGGTCGGTGAGGTCGCAGCGGGCGGCAAAGGCCTGGACGTCGAGGTCGGCGAGATCGCGGACGGTCTGCTCGGCTTCGGTCTGCGATTCGAGATAGGTGATGGCGATGTCGGCGCCACGTTCGGCGAGGGCGATGGCGATGGCGCGGCCGATGCGTTTTGCGGCTCCGGTGACGAGCGCGGTCTTGCCCTGGAGGGGTTTGTCCATCCGGCTACAGATGGGGGCTGCTGGTGGAAGGGGCGGTGGTGTTGGACGGAGGAGGCGGTGTGGGCCTGGGGGGTGTTGCGGGCTGCTTCTGAGTGTCGGGCTTGATTGTCTCCTGGACGCCGGGAGTACGGGTGGAGGCCTTGCCGGTGTTGTTCTCGTAGGCGGAGACCTGCTCCTGCGGGCGAAGGAGGGTGACGGAGATCTGGCGGCTGGGCTCGCTGATGACGAAGTCTCCGGCGTAGGTGGCGAAGCCGTTGGCGATGACCTGAACGCGGAGGTTGGAGCCGGTGGGGATGACGTCGATGGAGGCTTTGCCCTCGGGGTCGGTCTTGATCTCCATGTTGCCCTGGTCCTTGCCTTCCTTATCAATGGGGTGGAAGACGACGGCGGCGTTGACGACTGGCTTGCCGTTGGACTTTTTGACGACGAGGACCTCGATGTGCGAGGTGTCGGGTGGAGCCTTGTATTTGCGTCCGCGGGGGGTGTGGGTATCGCTTTGTGCGTGGGAGGCAGATGGCGCAAGTGGCAGGAGGGAGCAGAGGGAGAGGATGACGGCGAGGGGGCGGACTGCCATGGGTTTGATTTTACTCTGGTTGCAGGATGACGGCTGGCTTGCCCTGGGCAGCGGAGTTGCGCGACTTACACTCACATTCCATCGGAGCGGCTTGACAAAGACAGCAGGGGTGATTATTGTTAGCAATCGGAAGGGTTGAGTGCTAACGATGTTTGTGGAGCACGAGGCCTTGATAAGGCGATGTTCGAGCAGGCCGGTTCAGGATTGGGTTTCAGGCGCTCGGGCTCAGCATAGATGGATTCAAATCGCGGCGCTTCGGCGTTCGCCAAAATCGCATAGAGGAGAGATAAAGCATGGCAACAACATCGTTTACACCGCTGCACGATCGGATTCTGGTTCGCCGGGTGGAAGAGGGCGAAACGCAGCGTGGCGGGATCATTATTCCGGACTCCGCAAAGGAGAAGCCCCAGCAGGGAGAGGTTATCTCGGTGGGCAAGGGTAAGTCGAACGACGAGGGCAAGGTGTTTCCGCTGGATGTGAAGGCAGGCGACAGCATTTTGTTTGGCAAGTACTCCGGCACGGAGATCAAGCTGGACGGCGAAGAGCTGCTGATTATGCGCGAAGAGGAAGTCCTAGGCGTCATCAAGAAGTAGGCACTGCGTGCGGCGGGCGCGGCTTCGCCGCAGAAGCTCGAATGGCCGCTGTAACTTAGCGGTGAATGAAACAGGACTCGGCTTTGGCCGATGGATTTTACAGGAGCAATACGATGGCGAAGCAAATTTTGCATGGAGAAGACTCACGGCAGGCGATTCTGCGCGGCGTCAACATTCTGGCGGACGCGGTCAAGGTGACACTTGGACCGAAGGGACGCAATGTTGTGATCGAGAAGAAGTTCGGTTCGCCGACGATCACCAAGGACGGCGTAACGGTGGCCAAGGAGATCGAGCTTAAGGATGCGCTCGAGAACATGGGCGCGCAGATGGTGCGCGAGGTGGCGTCGAAGACCAGTGACGTTGCCGGCGACGGGACGACCACCGCGACGGTGCTGGCTCAGGCGATCTATCGCGAGGGCGTGAAGACGGTTGCGGCCGGAGCGAATCCGATGGCGTTGAAGCGCGGTATTGACAAGGCGGTCGAGGCGATTATTGGTAAGCGCGACGAGCACGGCGAGGTTGTTGGCGGCGAGTTGAGCAAGCTGTCGAAGCCGGTTTCGGGCGACATGATTGCGCAGGTTGGAACGATCTCGGCGAACTCTGACTCGCAGATCGGCACGATTATTGCCGAGGCGATGAACAAGGTTGGCAAGGACGGCGTGATCACGGTGGAAGAGTCGCGCACGATGGAGACGCAGCTCGAGGTGGTGGAGGGCATGCAGTTCGATCGCGGCTATCTGAGCCCGTACTTCGTGACAGATGCGGAGCGGATGGAAGTGGCGCTCGAGAATCCGTACATCCTGATTTACGAGAAGAAGATTTCGTCGATGAAGGATCTGCTGCCGCTGCTGGAGCAGATTGCGCGGACAGCGAAGCCGCTCGTGATCATCGCTGAGGACGTGGACGGCGAGGCGCTGGCTACGCTCGTGGTCAACAAGCTGCGTGGAACGCTGAATGTGGCGGCTGTGAAGGCTCCTGGATTTGGCGATCGTCGCAAGGCGATGCTGCAGGACATTGCGATTCTGACGGGCGGAAAGGCGGTCACGGAGGACCTCGGCATCAAGCTTGAGGGCGTCAAGATCGAGGACCTGGGAACGGCGAAGCGCGTGACGATCGACAAGGACAACACGACGATCGTTGACGGCGGCGGCAAGGAGGGCGAGATCGACGGCCGCGTGAAGGAGATTCGCGCGCAGGTCGACAAGACCACCTCGGACTACGACCGGGAGAAGCTGCAGGAGCGCCTGGCCAAGCTGGTCGGTGGCGTTGCGGTGATCAAGGTCGGAGCCGCGACCGAGACCGAGATGAAGGAGAAGAAGGCCCGCGTTGAGGATGCGATGCATGCGACGCGCGCGGCTGTGGAGGAGGGCATCGTCCCGGGTGGTGGTGTGGCGCTGGTTCGCTGCGCCGCGGCTGTGGACGCGCTGGTGAAGACGCTGGAGGGTGACGAGAAGATCGGCGCCAACATCATCCGTCGCGCCATCGAGGAGCCGCTTCGCATGATCGTTTCAAACGCCGGCGAAGAAGGTGCTGTGGTGATCGGCAAGATCCACGAGTCCAAGGAAGCGAACTTCGGCTACAACGCCGGAACGAACGCCTACGAAGACCTGGTGACGGCCGGTGTGATCGATCCTACGAAGGTGACGCGGACTGCGCTGCAGAATGCGGCGTCGATCGCGGGGCTGATGCTGACGACCGAGGCCATGATCTCCGAGATTCCGGAGAAGAAGGAGCCTGCGGGCGCCGGGCATGGGCATGGCGGCGGCATGGACGGGATGTACTAAGGATCCGCCATCCAGGCGGATATATACAGCGCAAGGCTAAAAAGGCCTCGGGAGATCCGAGGCCTTTTTCTCGGAGCTGCTTCGCTGCACTTTCGCGTATGCGCGATGAGCCGTCGCAGTGGACGATGCGACCAGGCGGCTGCGGCTCCCTGAGGAAGCGAAGTTGGTGGGGAGGGGGAGATTGTTGGGTGGAGAAGCGGGTCCTTCGCTTTGCTCAGGATGACAACCAAGGGTGCCTCTGTTGGCTGCGGGTCAATTCGAGAAAGAAGTCTTCCCAGGTTGGGTTGTTTTCTTCGATGAGCGCGATTTTGCGTGCTCTCAGCCAGCCTTTCAGCTGTTTCTCGCGGATGATGGCGTTGTTTATGTAGCGGAAGTGCTCATAGTGGACGAGGCGGTGGATGTTGTTTTGCCTGGTGAAGGAGTCGGCATTGGCTTGGCAATGCTGTGTGACTCTGTTGAGGAGGTCGTTTGTTACTCCGATGTATAGGGAGCGTGAGCGGCTGGCGAGAATGTAGACGTAATAGTGGGGTTCGGTCTGCATCTTTGCTGAACGCAGAATAGGAAAGACGGATTGGTGAGTGGATTCTACTTTCGTGGTAGAGAAGCGGGTCCTTCGCTTTGCTCAGGATGACAACAAAACAAGAAGAGGTCGAAGGGGAACAGAAGAGAAGAGGAAGCGCTTGCGGTAGAGAAGCGGTCCTTCGCTTTGCTCAGGATGAAAACAGAAAAGGGGCGAGGGGGCGGGGCGTGGGCCCGAAGGTGTAGGTGATGCCGCCATTGCCGACGGCGTTGGACTCAGATTGGGGGGCGCGAGCGAGGGCACATGGAGATGGTGCTCCCTGTGCCCTGGGGTGCTTGATTCGTATGTGGCTTACTCGCCGGCGGAGACGATTTCGGCGCCGGGGCGGATGGCTTGGGCGGAGCGGAGTTTTACGCCTTTCTCGTGGGTTTTGACCCTGAGTGAGACGAGCTCGCGGGAGGTGGGAGCGGTGAAGGTGGCGACGTAGGTTTGGCTGATATCGGCGGCGAAGTGGGTGAGGTAGGGCGCGAGCGAGACCGGGTTGCTTCGGCCCTGCCAGTAGGAGTAGCCGCCGGTGGCTTCGGAGACCTGCGCGAGATAGTTCTGGCCGCTGAAGTTGGCGGCTCCGCCGCGGATGCCGGCGTCTCCGTAGTAGATGGCGGAGACGACGATGCCGGCACGCTGGGCGTCGTTGATGGCGGTCTGGACGTAGGGGCTGTCCTGATTGAGGGGCGAGACGCTGCCGTTGTAGGGGTCGACGCCATTGGTGAGCATGAGGACGAAGCGGGCTTTGCGGCCGGGGGTTTGCGGAGCGCCGTAGGCGGCTTCGGTGGGCCAGTGCTTGCTGAAGTCGGACAGGCAGAAGTAGGGGCTGGCGCTGATGCCGGGGCTGCCGAAGGGGATGCGCAGGGTGGAGGCGGCGGAGGCGAGGTTGGAGGTGAAGGGCTGGCTGGCTTCTACGCGGCCGTTCTGCATGTAGCCGACGAAGACCTCGGTGCCCTGGGGGAGGGCCTGGATGAACTTGCGGATGTCATCGAGCTGGCGGGCGACGGAGGTGCGGAGGCCGTCGTCGATGAGGATGGCGACCTGGGTTTCGCGGGGCGGGAGGACGGTGAGCGAGGCGACCGGGACGGATTTGTTGTTGAGGTCGAGGGTGATGTCGGCGGGGGTGATGGGGGTGGGGGACTTGGAGGTGACGTTGATGAGGGCCTGGGTGGGTTGCGGACCTTCGACCTGGCCGATGGCTAAGGGGGTGAAGAGCGCGGCGGCCAGGAGCAGGGCGGAGGTGCGGATGGGGATCATGTGAGCTGCCTCAGGGAGTTAGACGTGTTCGGAGGTGGGTTTGATCGTTTGTTGGTGGGGATGGTTGTTGCTGGGTCGAGGGTGCTCAAGGGTGGCGATGGCGGCTGTGGACGCGGGAGGGTGTTGTGGTGGCACGGGCGAAATTTCGTGGGCGGCGGGGATGGGGAGAGGTCGTAGATGAAGTTGTACCAGTCGCCGTGGTGGAAGGTGGCGAGGGGGGGTTGGCAGAGGTTGGCGATCATGTGGGGGGAGGCGGGGCCGGCCTGGGCGGGTTCGGCGGCCTGGAAGCAGCCGGAGAGGGGCTGCTGGCTGGAGGCGATGTAGTAGCGGGCGTGGTAGCGGGCGAGGGTGTCGAGGAGGGGTTGCTGGGTGCGGATGGAGTTGAGGAAGGTGCGGTCCATGACGAGGCCTTCGGTCTGGATGACTGGGTCGGGGAGGAGCCAGGCGGGCATGCCGGAGCGGTCTCCCATGGCGTAGACGCCGGGGTGGGTTTGGGCGAAGGTTTGGATGTCGAGTGCGGCGTCGTAGAGGGTTTCGCGGCCGGAGGTGCGCCAGACGGCGGAGTGGAGGTCAGCGAGGGCGAAGAGGAGAAGGAGGGTGGTGACGATACGGTTGGCGAGGAGGTTGCGGAGGACGGGGAGGGTGACGAGGACGGCGAAGCTGGCGACGAGGGCGGTGCGGAAGGGGTAGAGGTACCAGCCCCAGAGCTGCCAGTCGGAGCGGATGGAGAGGAGGGCGATGTAGAGGAAGGGGAAGGCGAGGACGGGGGGGTAGAGGGCGCGCTCTAGTGGGGAGAGGCAGCGCCAGCGGGGGAGGACGAGGGCGAGCGCGATGAGGATAGGGAGCAGGTTGATGAGC
>JAABUX010000763.1_pt1 | contig 52251 bp, 38 predicted proteins | sample 5561851 | NCBI WGS metagenome assembly JAABUX01 (sample SAMN10711883, study PRJNA513361) | rock metagenome | isolation source: Antarctica rocks | place: Antarctica: Victoria Land, Richard Nunatak red sandstone | collected 2016-01-03
CGGCCTTCCTGCCTTAGAGCCGACCGTGGCTCATCCGCTTGAGCGGGACGGTCAAGGCGAGCAGGATCAGGCCGGAGACGATCGACACGGCGACGAGGAACAAGAACAGGTTGATCTTGTACGCTTCGAGCTCATGTTCCAAGATTCCGGCCAGGTAGTTCGCCACGGCGGTGCAGAGGAACCAGACCGCCATCATCAGCGACGCGATTTTGGGCGGGGCGAGCTTGTTGACCAGCGACAGGCCGATCGGCGACAGGCAGATTTCGCCCACGGTGGCGAAGAAGTAGAACCCGACCAGCCACTCGGGGCCGATCAGCCTGCCCGAGGCGCTCATCGCCTCGGCGCCGACCATGACCGAGAAGCCGATCCCAAGCGAGATCAGGCCCAAGCCCATCTTGGCCGACGAGGTGATCTTGTACCGAGTCTGGTCGAGCCTGGACCAGAAGATCGAGAACAACGGGGCCAACGTAAAGATGAAGAACGGGTTGACCGACTGCAAGAGCGACGCGGCAAACGGCTTGTCCAAGGCTCCGTAGAGCGTCCGGTCGGTCTTGCTGTCGGCGAACAGGTTCAAGGTCCCCCCGGCCTGCTCGAAGCCCATCCAGAAGACGATCGAGAACAGGGCGACGACCAGGATCACCGCCAACCTCTGCCAGTCGACGGCGGGGTCGAAGCCCAGTTTGTCGGCCCCGGTCGGCGGGTCGCCCGCGAAGCGCTCGTCCAAATCGCTGGCGTCGGGTTTCTTGCCGGCGTTGGCGGCTGCCTGGGCAAGCACATAGATCATCGCTCCAACATAAAGCACGACGATTGCAGGCACGAGATAGCGGGCGTAGGGCTGAAGAGTGGGCCAGGACAGGCCCGCCCCGTACGCCGTCGCCAAGCAGATCAGCGAGCCGCCGATGACGTGTGACCAATCCATCACGGTCAACCGAGCCGTCCCGGCGGCTTCCCGGCCCGGCGGGTATCCGCCCGAAAGCAGCCTCTGAAACGACAGGAACGAGATCAGGCCGAACACCATCCCGACCCCGGCGGCGGCGAACCCATAATGCCAGCCGAATCGGGGATCTTCCCCGAGCGCCCCGCAGACCCACGGGGCGAAAAAGGCCCCGAGGTTGATCCCGACATAGAAGATGGTGTAGGCCCCGTCGCGCCTCGGGTCGTTTTGCGGGTAGAGGTTGCCGACCATCGTCGAGATGTTCGGCTTGAAGAAGCCGTTGCCGAGGATCAGGAGGCTCAAGGCGAGGTAGAGCCGATTCTCGAACGCCATCGCGAAGTGGCCCATCGCCATCACGATCCCGCCGATCAGGATCGCTTTTCGCTGGCCGAGTACCTTGTCGGCCAGAAACCCGCCCAGGAGCGGCGTCAGGTAGACCAGGCCGGTGTAGGTCGCGTACAGGGCTAGGGCATCTTTGCGGGCGAAGTTGAGGTGCTTGGTCAGATACAGGACGAGCAAGGCCCGCATCCCGTAGTAGGAGAAGCGTTCCCACATCTCCGAGCCGAACAGGACGTAAAGCCCCCGGGGGTGGGCGGTGGCTGCGGGCAGGTCGGCTTGAGGCGCCTCGGACTCGGCGATGGTGCTCATCGTTTGGCTTTCCTTCCACTTCGAGGGCGGGCTTCGGGCGCGAACCGAACGGTCGAAAGGATCTAGCTTTCGAAATCTAGGAATTTTTCGAGATCAAGAATTGCAAAATCGCAGGATCGCAAATCGCAAAGGATCGAAGAATCCCACTTTCCGAACTTTTTGCGATTTGCGATCCTGCGATTTGCAATCGGAATCCCCAGGATCGAAAGCTAGACCCCGATCGAAGACCGAGGATGGTCGAGGATGGGTCGCGGCTTGCTTGCTGGCCGATGGCGGGACGAAATGGAGAGGAGGCCGTCGCCGTCGATCGCAAAACAGGATAACCCAACTCCCCGGCGCACCCAAGACCTTAGCGTTCGACCCGCTTCGAGTCGCCCACCTCCTTGAGCCACTCCAGGAGGATCGGCATCGACGCGATCGGGCCGGGATCGGGGAACAACAAGGGTGCCCGGATCAGTTCGAGGTGGTTGGCGTGGATCACGCTGTCGGGTACGCCGTCGAGCCTCGCGCTGGCGACCGAGACGCAGCCGTCCCCCAAACTGTCGGTGATCTCGTCGAGGGGACCGCTGATCCCGTCGGCGAGCAGTTTCCCAAGCCCGCCGATCCGGCCCGCCGCCGATAATCGGGATTCCACCTGCCTGCGGGACTGCAAGTTGAGGTAGGCCGAGTCTCCCGCCAAGATCCGGTAGAGCACCCCGCTCCGCCTCGGTCGGGCGTTCAAGCCGTTCAGGTAGACGCTCCCCGGCGACAGGTCGTCCGCCGCCGCCCCCAACCCGTCGCCGAGGTACGCCAAGGGGTCGGTCCGGCGCTCCCCTCGGACGCTCTGGAGGGCCTGGACCGTCTGGAGGAACGTCTGCCCGTGGGCGAGGTTCGACCCGTGGTTCGGCGGGGCGATCATGAGCAAGGCCGACACGTCGAGCGGGTCGTCGTCCTTGGCCGACTCGACGTAGGACCGGGCTAGGAGCGCCCCCATCGAGTGCGCCAGGATGGCCCATCGAGCGGTTTCGCCGTTCTGGCGGCGAAACGTCGACCAGTCCTGGCCGAAGTCCGCCGAGGTCTCGTCGAGGTCGCGGTTGTACGGGAAGTCGTAAGTCACCACGCCGTACCCGGCCGCTTCGAGCGCAGGGGCCAGGTGCTTGAAGACGGCTGCGGTCGAGTTCAGGCCGTGGATCAGGCAGATCGTCGGGCGAGTCGGGTCGTTGGGGCGATACGATGGGCGGCTCCGGAACCCGTATCGGCCCTGGCGATCGGCTTCAGCCCGCGTCTTGGCGGCAAGATCGACGAGCCGACGCTCCCAATCCGGCCCTCCTTTGCGGTTCGAAGGATCGGGACCGACGTGGAACGAGACGAACTCGGGATCGAGTTCGACCCGGACGTCGGGCCGGAGCGCATCGGTCAGATACCGCACGGTGAGCGGCCTCGATCGCCCGAGGGTCGGCAACTCGACGGCGACGGCCAGCGCGAGCGGTTCCAGATTCATCTCGGTCGCCTCGGCCAACCGGTTCACGACCTTCGCGACGTCGACCTCGCCGTCCGCGTTCAAAGGCACCCGGACGACCAGCTCGTCCTTCGGGTCCGTCTGGCCCATCGACCCACCCGCGACGAGACCAAAACCGATCAGCCATCCGATCATCGACGCCGCCCTCACTCGACCCAAGCCGAGCCGACGCCGACAACCCGGTCGCCGCGTCTTCCTCGGTTGGAACGAGTCGATCATAAACGAAACCGACCGCCCGGGCAGCAAGGTCCGGGCGGTCGCTCGTCGAAAGTCGGTCCTCACGTCAGGTCGAACCAGCGACCGGGTCGGTCAACGCTTCCGCTTCGACGAGTTGAAAAGTCCGCCCAAAATTCCCCGACGCTGGGGAGCTTGCGCCGGGGACGCGGCTCGCATGGGTCCGGCGAGGACAGCAGGGTCGGCGATCAGCTCGGGGGCGACCGGGATCGATGCGTTGGGCATCGGGGCCGCGGGCAAGGGGCCGAGGTTGGACCGGCTCGAAGGATCGTTCGAGGTCAAAGTGGCGTCCGGGGCGAGCGCGATTGTCCCCGGATTGATGATCGAGTCGTCGGGCGAGACCGAGGCCGAAACCGACGGTGGAGCGATCCTCGGCATTTCGAGGAGACCCACCGTCGCCGACGGGGCGGCGACCGAGGAAGTCGTCGGATTAGTTTCGGGGCGGTTGGCGGGCGGGGTGGATCGGGACGTCCGAGGGGCGACCGACGGATCGGGAGCGATCGGCCTGGGGTTGGCGTCGGGCGGATTCAACTCGGAATTGAACGGCGAGCGTCCGGTCGGGTTGGGGACCGGCGGCATCGCCGAGTCGTCGGCGGGCTTCGAGTCGAGCCCGGGGGCCATGTCGTCGGTGGGCATCCCGCCGTCGATCTCGGGATCTTGGAGGATCGGTTTGAATTTGTCGCGAGGCTGCTCGTTGAAAGCGGCGACCCGGTTGGGAAGCTCGGGGTTGGGGCAGGGGCAGCCCCAACCGTCGGGGAACTTCGACCAGCAGGTCGGGTAGAACCCGTAATAGTTCCGGCGGACCGTCGAGTAAAAAGGCGGTTCCGCCGCGCATGCTTCCTTCTGTCGGGTGATCGTCCGGTTGGGGAACAACTGGGCTTCGGCCAGGGCCGGTAGAGCCACCACCAAGGACAAGCCCAGCCAAGCCGGGGTGCCCATCCGCCTCCGTGTCGTTCGCATCTCACTCACCTCCTGAGTCGGGTTTGGCCGTCGCTCGCCCAACAAAGCACGATGCACCAACGGGCGGACATCCAAGGCGACGCCGTATCCGCCGTTAATCCGTTCGATCGGGCGTTTTGAAGTGGGGGCTTCAGAGAAATTGCGGAGGCGGCGTGGATGGGGGCTTTGGCGTAATTCGCGTGGAATGACGAATCATCCGATTGTGATCAATCGAGCGACGTCGGGGGGCGGCTGACCGGGAAACATCATGCCGGGCGATTCGGAGGGACGATCTTAGTGATTGATTTGAGGATCGATCGAAGAAGTTCGTTTCCAAGGAGGTAGGTTATGCGTCGGCAAAAACCCTTGAGGTTGATCGCGGCCTCGCTGTTCTTGGGGGCGATCTTTTCGTCGAGGGAGTCGTCGGCGCAATTGAACCCCTCGCCCGCGATTGGGGTCCCTACCGCATCCCCCGCCTCGATGCTCGCCAATCCGTATCTAAATCCGTACTTGAACCCTTACCTCAATCCCGCCGCGACCCAGCGACCGATCAACGGTCGAGATGCCGCCCTGTATCTTTACATGGCAAACTCGGCCAACGGCGGGATCGGCTCCGGGCAGATCAGCCAGACTCGACCCGCCCCCGGGATGCAGCCGGGGCAACGGCCCGGGCAGGCTCAGCCCAAGGCAGTGGCCGTTGCGACCAACTCGCGGCGAGGGCAGGGGAAGGGGCGAACTCCCGCCGCCGAGATGCCCAATTCGGCCTCGACCCCCGGTTCGGGCGCGGCTCGATTCTTCAACCCTGGGCCGGTCAACGTCAACGGCGCGGGGCGTTATTACGGGCGACCGAACACTTACTTCAACAGTAATGGTCGATGATCGAGGCTCGATCCGAGATTTGATTGGAGTGGACCACAGGGTTATTCCGATTTCGATCATTACGGAACTTCGACAAAACAACGTCTCGATTTCTCGCGGTCATGGGCCCGTCGCCCAGGTTCGCGCCGACCGCTCTTGAGAGTGCGGGATCGACCAGGTCGGACGGAAAAATACCGACCTCACATCCCGGCAACGGCTTGCCGGGCAGGAGAATGGCATGGATCGCACATGGGGTGACCGCCGCTGGATCACTTGTCTTCTGCCGATGGCCGTCCTCATGGTTTGCGGCTGCCAGACGGTCAAGACCCCCGAGGAGAAGATTGCCAAGAGCAACATCCCTCGGGAATTCAACATGGTCTCGATGCCCGACTATGTCGTCGAGCCTCCGGACATCATCGTTGTCGAGGTCCTCGAAGTGCTTCCCGGTCGCCCGATCACCGGCGAGCGGTTGGTTCGACCCGATGGCAAGATCTCGCTCGGCTTCTATGGCGAGATTTATGTCGCCGGCTTGACGACCACGGAGATCAAGGAGAAAGTTGTCCTTCACCTCCGCAAATTTGTCCCCGACGACATCCTGGGACTCCAGCAAATTCGAGACGGCAAGCAGATCGAGGTCGATCCCGACAAGACAAACCGGGTGTTTGTCGACGTCGCCTCGTATAACAGCAAGGTGTACTATGTTCAAGGTGACGTCGGAACGCCCGGTCGGTTGCCGATCACCGGGAACGAGAGGGTCCTCGACGCCTTGATCTATGCTGGCGGATTCACTCCGACCGCCTCGGTCCCGAACATCCGCTTGGTCCGCCCAGCTCCTCCGGGAGCGTGCTGCGAGCAGACCTTGCCGGTCAATTACGCCGCCATCGTCAACGCCGGGGATTCGACTACGAACTACCAGCTCATGCCCGGCGACCGCTTGGTGGTCTACCGCGATCCGATCGTCCGGACGACGATCTTCCTCGACCGGCTTGCCGCCCCATTCAACAGCGTCTTGAACTCGATCCTGCAATACTCGTTCACTGCTCGGTCGGTCAAAGCGATCAACGCGTCGATCAACGGGACGACCACCGGGACCGCGAATCGAGGTACTGGCTTGTCTAACGGGGTCACCACACCGACGACCAACTTGAACCTCGGGGCTGGAGCCCGATAAGCGGCTTGATCGATGTCTCGAACACGACGGGCGGGGGCACGACTCGACGGGTCGTACCCCCGCCCGTTTCGCATTGTTCGACCGGAGAAGTTGTCGGGAAGAGTCACGAAGGCAGCTTGCCCACGGCCAGCTCGTCTTCCCACTCGTCGAGGAGGGGCCAATCGACCGCGCAGGTCCCGAAGTCGGCCATGTGCATGTACGATTCGAGCCGGGCGATCGTCGACTCGATCTGGCCGTTGTCTTTCCGGAAGATCGGCCCGTGCGACGGCAGGAGGAACTTGACGTCGCTGTTCATGATCCGCTTGAGGCTGGCGACATAGGCGAGGAGGTCCGAGCCGTGGTGGGCGTCGATCGCCCCGACCGACCCGTCGCGGAACAGGTTGTCGCCCGAAAACAGCAACTCGCCCATCCGGAACGTCAGTTGTCCCGGCGTGTGCCCCGGGGTGCTCCAGACTTCGAGCTTGCGGTCGCCGATGGTCAAGACGTCGCCCTCGTTGATCGTCTTGTCGACCTTGCAGCGCGGCATCTCCATCCGGATGTCCTGGGCGTCGATCCGGGCGAACGTCGAGATCTCGTCGCCTTCTTCGAGCGGTGCGACGGTCGTCGGGTGCGCGTAGACCGGGCACTTCAAGACATCTCGGGCACGGGCCAGCCCCTGGGTATGGTCGACGTCGGCGTGCGACACCAGGATCATCTTGCAGTTCGAGAGGCTGTAGTTCATCTTCCGGACTAGTTCGAGGACGTCCCCCAGCTCGTCGAGGAATCCGACGTCGAGCAAGGCGTATTCGGACCCTCCGTCGATCAAATAAATATTCACACCCAGCCGCCGACGCGCCTGGACGTTCATCTCGATGACGCCGGGGAACAAAAAGCGACGCTCAACCATGCCGGGCGGATCTCCGAAGTCGCGGCGCGACGCGAGCGGGTGGGCGGATCGTCGGTCGCTCGTCGCGGGCTTGCCTTATCGATCTTACGGCCATCACCTCCGATCGACAACCACCCGGCGTCGCCCCACCCTCGATTCCTCGACACCCGTCGACCACATCCCCCGAGGAATCCGACGCCACCTACCCCGGAGCCTGCGGTCCCCAAACGAATCCATCGGCCATAACTTTTCGCCTGGCAATGGTTAAAATGGCTAAGCCCCACGATGCGAAACGAACCCAACCAGCCCCACACTCCTAGAACGGAACGAACCCAACTGCCAGAATGGCACCCGGCGAAACGAACCCAACCTGGGACTCGCCAAGTTAATGTTATTAACTCACCCTGTTCGGCGTGACGGCACCCGGCGAAACGAACCCAACCCGGAACTCGCCCGGTCTCCTCGCTTGCTTGCTTGCGAAACGAACCCAATGACCGACCCTACCCCACCGACGACCCGTCTTCACCCACAACCCACGGCGGGGCGTACCGTCCCCTAGAATAAGATCGCTTTTCCGATAGGGGGCGTAGTCTCCTTTCCCGACGTCGAAGCATCGATTCTCAACATAAAGTTTCGGGCAACCTGGACGACCCGTCATGGGTCATTCGAGGAAGGCGTTCTTGAGTTCTCGAAAAGTCCGAATGTTCAAGGCGTCCCACTGATCCTCCCGGACGAACATCGCTCGGTAGATCGTCGAGGGGTTGGCCTCGGTGGCGTTCTCGCACCAAATTTGCAGCCGTCGCCACTTCCGGGGGTCGTCGAGGTCCTCGCGACCTTTCGTCTCGATGATCCAGACTTCGCGGTCGGATTGCTTGACGATGAAGTCGGGATAATAGTTGGCGATCCCACCGTCGGCGGTCTGATACTCGATGTGAAAGTAGGTGCTCTGGCTGTTTTTGAGGAACGAGACGATGTCGTTACACTGATCGAGAAACCCGGCGAACCTCAACTCAAAGTGGCTATCGCCGACGATCCGATTCAAGATAGATTGCTTGGGCTGATACTGGTCTTGCATCTTCACTTCGTAAGGTCGGATGGTGCGAGCGAACGACATCATCTGCCTGACCTCGGTCGCGCCGTGGTCGCGGATCGTCGCGGCGTTGACCGCTTTCTTGGTCGCTTCGAAGATGATGTTGCGGGCCTCAACCTCGTTGAGATTGGCTCCGACGTTGAGGTCATCGAGGTCGACCACCTTCCCGAAAAGGTGGTTGGCGACGAACTCCTTGATCTTGCCGTGCAACACCGCATTGTTGCCGATCATCTTGAGGTCGCGGCGGACCTTCTCGGCGAAGTAGCCGATCACGTTCTGGATCGTCGGGTGGTGGCGCTCGCTCAGCGAGGTCGTGTGGGTGTGCTGGTCGTGGTCGATGTCTTTGAAGTCGAAGTCTCGACGCTCGCCCTCGGTGTAGACTCGGAACGCGATCGGCCTGTAGGTCCAGGTCGCCGGGTCCATCTCGTCCAACCCGCGATACTCTCGGTGGATGCGAGCGGTGAGGATCGGTAGTTCGATGTCGAGCCGGTCGATGTCCTTGCTCGGGTTGGCGCGGTCGACCTCGACGACCAGCGGGGGCGGGGCCTGCGACCTCGCCCCCATCGGGACGTATTCGAGTTCGACCCCTTCGTGCTTGATCCGCTCGACGAAGCCGATGAACTTGGGCGTCCCGATCACGCTGACGCGCTCGATCTTCTCGTCGCCCCGGAACATCCGCCTCAAGCCTCGCCCCAAGGTTTGCTCGGGCAGGATCTCGTTTTCGGCCTCGTAGGCGCGGAGGCCGACGATCGAGACGACGTTGCGGACGTCCCAGCCTTCGCGCAACACCATCACCGAGACGATCGCCTTGTAGGGGCTTTCGGGCGAGTCGATGATTCGACTTTGCTTGCGGAGTTCGTCCAACTCTTTCTTGCTCTTGGCTTGCGTCGACTCGGAGATTTCTCCGTTGGCCTTGGTGTGGATCACCAGCACGGCGCCGCCAAGCTCGGGGAAGGACCGCTCCAGGAACTCGCCCACCTCGTCGCAGTGGGTGGTGTCGTCGGTCATCACGAAGAGGAGTGGCTTCTTGCCCGATCCTTCGAGTTCTTCGGTGGACTTCTTCCATTCCTCGACGCCGAGCCGGAGGTAATCGCCGTAGCGCTCGACGTACTCGGCGCTTGGCTTCTCGACGAGCTTGGCGCGACTCACCTCGTCAGGGAGGACGGGTGACTTGACCACTCGCTGGCGGATCGCTTCGACCAACGGGTAGTCGCAGATCGTTTGCGGGAAGATCGCCTTGTTCGAGGCCATCCGGGGGGTCGCCGTCAGGTCGAACTGCGCCGAGAGGCGGCTCTCCCTTAGGCGGAGGCCGGAGGCGATCTCCTCGATGTTCTTGAACCAGGCCATCCCTTTGTCGTGGATGTGGTGCGCCTCGTCGTTGAGGATCACCAGGTCGGGCACCCGGCGGATGATCTCCCCCAGGTCCATCCCCGAGCCGGTCGTCTTGCCCGAGGGACGCTTGCCGAGGAGGAAGTCGGTCGCGTCCTCGTCGTCGATCGACGGCTCGGTGTCGTTGAGGAACACGCGGTGGATGTTCGACAGGAAGAGGTTGCCCGAGTCGGACATCGGCCCGATCTCGTCCTGGATGTGGAGGGTCATCTGGAAGTCGGTCGACCAGTTTTGGCCCTCGTAGCCGTCGTCGGGTAAGATCGGGTCGAGTTGGAAGATGCGAAGGCCGTCGAAGTCGACGCGGAGCCGGTCCAAGACGATGATGTTGGGCGCGATCAGGAGGAAGTTGGTCGACAGGTCGGACTCGGGCTCGTACTTGCGGTGGAAGTAGCACCAGGCGATCAACAGCGACATCACCTTGGTCTTGCCCGTCCCGGTGGCGAGCTTGAGGACGTATCGTGTCCAGCTTTCGGGGAATTCCTTCTGGGGAAGCTTGCCCATCGCGTCGTATCTCAGGAGCGCGTGCGGGTCTCGGGCCTGCTCGACCTCGTAGAGCCAGATGGCCGACTCGACCGCCTCGCGCTGGGCGAAGTAGTAGCGGAACTTCTGGGGGATGCCGTCGGCGTCGAAGGTTTGATGGTCGGTCTCGAACCAGTGGCGAAGCAGGGCTTGAGTCGTCGGGCTGGCCCCGGCGTATCCGGCGTCTCGCCATTCCTTGACCCCTCGGCGGATGCGGTTGACGAGCGGGGGCAAGAGGCGGTCGAGCGCCATCCCGCCTCGCTCCTCATCGCCGGGATACCAACGGGCGTCGGGGTCGAGAATGGCGTAGGGGTCGGTCGGGAAGTCGGGGGGGAGTGCCATCGGGGTGGGGTCCTGTGAGGGGGACTGGGAGAGGAAAGGACGGAGTGTTGGTTCCCCCCCAAATCAAGGAGCAGCTTCTCGGCGCTGATTTGATCGTCGCGACAAATGATTTTGCAGATACAGGCCCCAAACAGCCGTGACACCTCCCGCCGAGAGCAGGCTCGACTTCCAGATGAGGTTCGACAAGGCACCACCGACGCTGAGTAATGCACTTCCTATGACAATCATGACCGAAGCGATTTGAGCGTCTTTGGTTGCGTGCGCTTGCGAGATGGTCAGTTGGGCATGTCGTCCACTCAGAATGGTAAAACGATCGTGAATCTCTCTGATATCTTCGCGATAGCCCGTTTCCAGTTGGACGACCTGTTTTGTCAGTCGATTGCGCTCTTTGGTAAGGTCGTTGATATGTTTGTTGCAAGCTTTGTGCGGGTCGTCGATCTTGGCGAGTTTTTCGAGCAGTTGATCCATCGCCCGAGTCAACGGATCGTGTTGGTCGGGGGTTGAGCCGGCGACGTCGCCAACCTGAACCAACTTGGCCGGATCGGCTTTCGCCTTGCTCATGGGTTTACTGCTTCGGTGACCAAGTGGCTCCGAAAGTATTCCTCGATTCGGTCATCGGGGATGATCACGCGGCGAGGAACACCGCCGGGATATCGAGCGGCGACCTCACTCCAGGGCGTCCCGGGTTCATGGGTCTGGTTCGAGAGCCGAGACCCCGTGTATCGACCATAGATTTCCCAGATCCTGTCGAGGAAAAGCTTGACGCTCTGGTCCGTCGTCGAGAAATCATCGATGTTCGTCACTTGAACTTCGTGGTGCGACGATCCATTGTCGCCCAAGGTCATGACCGGGACGGTTGCTCGGGTGGTGATATCGCCCGTGCCGAATCGCCGAAATTCTCGGTAGATCGAGTTCACGACCGGTCCATACAGCCAGCCTTTGATCGGCTCGTCCAGGAGGGGTTCTCCCGTCAAGGCCAGATACCAGCCGTGCGCGTAATAGACCAACTTCTGCAACTTCGTCGGCGACAATTTTTCGCCTCGCGACTCCGCGCAGTCGAGGAAGTAATTGGCGATGGCGAGCGGATGGTATGGCATCTCCATGACCTTTGATACGATGGGTTCCCTCGATTCGGTCCGCGTTCCGACCCGGGACCATTATAGATAGAGATCGAAAAGATCCCATCAGATGACCTAATTTTATCAATTGACCTGTGGCTTTGTCGAATTCGGTCGGGAATTCGAGGGCAGGTGCCATCAGACCGTAACCTCGACGACCTTGGTCGTGTCGTTGCCGAAGATGTCGATGACCTTCACGGCGATCCGGTACTTCCCCTTCTTCGGGTAGGTGTGCCCGGCGCTGGTTAGCTCGAGCTTCCGGTCCTTGCGGGTCCGGAACGACTGCCACTCATTCTCGAAGATGAAGTTTCCCGTGGTCCGCTTGATCTCCAGGCCGTCGACGACCTCGGTCAGCAGTTCGGGCGTGCTGGCGTAGTCGAAGTCGACGGCCCAGTAGTCGACCCAGTCGGTCCAGACCTTGGTGAGGACCTCGGTCTTGACGATCCCCGACTTGTCCTTGGTGATCTTGAGCACCTGGCCGTTGGCGACCGTGACCTTGCTGCCGCCCGGCTTGAGCTTGCCGCCGATCGCGTCCATGTCTTCCTGGCGGTAGTAGACGCTGAAGTCGCTCAAGGTCACTTTGGCCGAAAGCCCCTGGACCGCCGTTTTTACCTCGACGTAGGCGAGGTCGTAGAACTGGACCTGGCCGGCGTCGACGGCTCGCTTGTCGAAGACGTCCTTGGGGATGTAGCGGAGGGCGACGTTGACCCCCTGGTAGCGGGCGTCGTCGGTGAGGGTCGGGTGCAAGCCCATCTCGAACTCGAAGCCGAGGATGTCGACCGAGGGGATCTTTTGCTTGCGGCACTCGGCGACGATCGCCTGGAACTGCGCTTGAGTCACCGGGGCGTCGACCGGCCCGACGACGACCCTCGTCCGCCCTTTGTGGCCGTGGAAGGGTGCGGCCTGAAAGTCTCGCTCGGCCTTGTACGCCGAGAGGATCAGGTTGAGGTAATGTTCCTCGCGGCGGATCGACTGCTCGCGGCGCTCGGGTTCGGGCGAGTTCGGGTCGACCCCGATGAAGTACATCCGCTCGTACTTGCCGAGGTTGAGGATCTCGAACGACCGGTACGGCTTCCCCTGCTTGCGGGCCTCACGCTGCACGCCGATCAACCGTTTCCGGCTGGTGTGGATCGCGAACCGCCCCAGATCGCAGCCGATCCACTTCCGACCCAGCTTTTCGGCGACGGCCAGCGTCGTCCCTGAGCCGCAAAAGAAGTCGGCGATGAGGTCACCTTCGTTGGAACCAAGCTTGATGATTCGTTCGAGAAGCTGATTCGGTTTTTGAGTGTCATAGCCAGTGCGTTCAATTGCGTGCGGTTGTATTGTATTAATGTCACTCCACAAATCTTGCAGTGGCACCCCTGGCATTTCGTCCAAATATCTTTTTTGTTGAGGCACGGTTCCCGGTTTTGTCTGGACAATTTTCCCTTGGCGGTGAAGCTCTTCCATCCGCTCGCGGCTGAAACGCCAGTATCTTGTTACACCCAAAAATTCATATTTAGGATTACCTTTACTGCTGCCGCCTGGCCCTGTTGTGTCACTGAGCCGATAACGACGACCGGTTTCCGAATCAACGTGTTTGTAAAAAGCGTTGGCATAATCATCACTGTATTTTTCGTACTGCATATTCCAACAATAATTCTCCCTCTTGCTATAAATCAAGATAATATCGTGAATTCGTCCCAAATGAGTTGAACCTTGCGTCACATCGCTATGCGCACTTTGCCTTTTCCATATGACTTGATTGACAAAATTTTGACTACCGAATATCTCAGCCATGACATTGTTAATATGGTGCGAGATGGCCCATCCAATATGGAAACAAATTAAAGCGTTGTCCGCCAACAGATCTCGCATCAATCGCAATCTCTCATAAATCATGCAAAGGTAGCTATCCGTGCCGTTTCCCCAGGTGTCACGGTAAGCCAGTGTCTCGATGACCGATGGTTCCTTGGTCAGCGTCTCGCCGTCGCCGACTTCGATCTCGACGGAGAAATCCGCTCCGACATCAAACGGCGGGTCGATGTAGATGAGCTTCAAGCCGCCAGCCTTGTCGATCTCGCGGCGGAGGGGGCCGTTCTTGAGCGACGAGAGGACGAGCTTGTTGTCCCCCCAGATCAGCTTGTTGGTCCAGCCGCCGGACTGGCGGCCCGCGTCGTTGATGTCGAAGAGCGACTGGTACTCGCCCGCCTTGGCGCGCGGCTCGTCGATCTGCTCGATCGACTGGAACGGGAGGACGGCACTGGTGACCTCGCCCGACTTCCCCTTCCAGATCAACTCGGTTTCCGGGGCGTCGGCGAAGAGGCGAAGGCGGTACTTGGAGGGGAGCGGTCGGCCCGCGTCGATCAGCGCCTTGATCTCGGCCTTCTCGCTGCTGGTCAAGTCCATGGCGCCGTTCGCTCCGGGATCGCTCTTCGATTTCGTCCGATGAGTTTACCGCGATGCCCGGATCGTGGAAAGCCTTGATCGGACCCTTGTGGGCGCGGGGCGTGGTCCTGTATGGTCTTCGGTGTTGGACCCCTGTCGTCTGGCGGGGCCTGGCTCCATCCTGGCTAAGTTCCCATTTCGACCGAGTCGATCGACCCCGATGAACATCGCTCGCTGGTCGCTCCTGGTGGTCCTGATCGGGCTGGGCGCGGTCCGGGCGTCGGGTTACCTCGTCTACGCGGCGGCGAGCCTGCCTTCGCCGCTCGAAACGTTCCACCTCGAAGCCAAGATGGTCCTCCTGGCGTACCGGGCCGAGCTGGGGGAAACCTTGTATCCCGCCTGGCGCGACTACCCCCACGTCACGAACTTTTATGGACCCGTCTACTTTGGGTCGGTCGGGCTAATCGGTCGGATTCTCGGGGCCGACATCCCTGGCCTGTTCCAGATCGGGCGGGCGTTGAGCTTCGGTTCGGGGTTGCTGACCTCGTTGATCGTCGGGGTCGTCGCGGCGAGACGATATGGCGGGATCTCCGGGGTCGCTGGGGGGCTTGTCAGCCTAGGCTCCGCGCCGATGCTGGGGTTCTCGGTGATGGTCCGCCCCGACTTGATGGCCGAGTTGTTGGGTGTGGCCGGGTTCTTCCTGGCTTTCGATCGGTCTCCGGTTCCTCGGCTCGTCGGCGCCGCCGCCTTGGTCCTGGCGGTGTTGACGAAGCAGACGACCGGGATCTTCCTGATCGCGGCCTCGCTGGGCTGGGCCTTGGAAGGGTCTTGGAAGCGGGGCTTCCTGCTCGGGCTCGGTGTCCTGACAACGCTGGTGGCGGTGATCTGGACCGGGACCTCATTCTTCGAGCCGAACTTCGCGGGTTCGCTGACGGGCGAGTCGAAGACCCCCTGGGATCTCGGCACGCTCGCCCGGACCTTGAAGCGGGCCTGCATGCTGTCGCCGGACATTCTTTATTTCCCCGCGCTGGGGTTGGTCCTCTGGATCACGGGTGCGACCGGCAAGCGCGACGGGCGGATGATGTCGCTCTCGGCATTGCTGCTGGCGACCAGCGTCGGGCTTTCGGCCAAGAGGGGGGCCGACCTGAACTATTACCTGAGCCTCCGAGTGGTCGAAGCCCTGGCGGTCGGCGCCCTGTGGCGAGCCTGGTCGATCTCGACGAACCCGAGAAGATCGGCGGCGCTGGCGTCGGCGGCGCTGGTTGGCTGCCTGGCGATGGTCCCAGGGACGGAGCACATGCTCCAGCAGGCTCGACTGGAACAAGGCAAGGCCCGGTTCCTCGGGGGGCCGGACGGGGTCGAACTCCGGAGCTACTTCCGGTCGATCTGCTCGATGGCCGCCAACCCGAAGGTCCACCTGCTGACCGATTCGGGTTTGTTCGAACTCTACCAAGGGGGTCGGGCCGCGTTCGGCGACCCCTGGCTGTTCCGGACGATGACGGACACCGGCCAGATCAAACCGACCCTGATGAGGGACCGGATCGACTCAAGCTATTACGACCTGATCGTCACGACCGCCGAGATTGACCATCTTTCCTATCGTCGTTACGAGTTCGGGTTGCCCAACTCCCTGGCCGAGCGAGTGGGCGCCCGGTATATCCGAGTGGATTACCAGAAAGGTCTGTTCTTGTATCGTCGGCGACCGGAGGTAAAACCAGAGCTTGGCCTCGATCACTCGACTACCGGCCAGAGTCGGCCCTGAACTCGCGATTTGGAACGATCATGACCGGTAGAAACAAACGGCCAAGACCCCGGAAACGACACCGACGGAGGTCATGATCGAAATTCGGATCAACCAATCTCGGGAAGGTCCCCGCCTGGCCAGGACGAACGCGACGAGGGCGAAGACAAGGGGAATGCCGATGGCGCTAACCGCGAGCATGGCCGACCACGTCGCGACTCCGGCCTCGGCGAGTCGGGCGAACGGAAGTACGTATGCCAATGCCATCGCACACCCAACAACCACTTTCATCACCGAGAGCAAGGTCAGTCGCATGGCAGTCACCTTTTCGGATGAAGACCGACGGAAGAACCCTCCGGGGGAATAGCGGCTCGGGTTGTCCACGCGATTTCGCCCTTGGCCATTTTCCTGGAGCTTTCGTCGGCGAGTCAAGGAAGCCGTGCGACTCTCGCCCGAGATTCGAGTCGATCTCCGGCATGGATTGCTCAAATCACTCGTCCTGGCGGATGATGGGGTGTTGTGCTACGATCGACCTTTCTTGAGGGCTAAGCCGGGTCGATTGAAACGGTCGGGGCTTTTCGAGATTCGGAGCCGGCCCACCTTGTTTTCCCCGGGGCGGATGGTCATCGATGAGCGTTCTGCTGCCGCAGCCATTCTGGTTCCGGGTCGCGCACCCGTGCCGACGGGCGGACGCCATCCCCCGGGCGAAGGGGCGACTCCTCAACCTTCCCGAAGCCCATGAGCTGGTCGACTTGGGCCGGCTCGACGGCAAGCCGGGTTGGGCTCGGGTCCGATCCGCCTGGAACGAGCAGGGGCTTGGGTTTTCGTTCGAGGTGACCGACAAGGTGGGTCGGATTTCCCCAGATCCGACCCGCCCCTCGGGGACCGACGGCGTCCAGATCTGGATCGACACCCGAGACACCCGGACCGTCCACCGGGCGACCCGGTTTTGCCACCGATTCCAGGTGAACCTGATCCCCCTGGGGCGAGAACTGACCGCCTCGGTCATCCAGAAGCCGATCGCTCGGGCGCTGGCCGACCCGCCGATGACCGGGGGAACCCTGGTGAAGAGCCGGGTCGATCGGACGGTCTCGGGCTGGCGGCTCGAACTGTTCTTCCCGAGCGAGGCTTTGGCCGGGTTCGACCCCGGAGAGAACCGCAGGTTAGGGCTGAGCTACCAGGTGACTGCCCCCGATCGCGGCGACCTGTTTTCCGGGATGGGTCGCGAGTTCCCGATCGGCGAAGACCCGTCGCTCTGGGCGACCCTGATCCTCGAAGACGACCTTTAAAACCGTCGGAGTGCCAGGGCGGCCCCGACCCATGCTACCTCCTCCACCAATCATGAACAGGATGACAGGCCGATGTCCGACGAGAAAGACCTCCGCCCTTCGACCAGGGATGCCGCAATCGATGCCGCGCTCGACGCCGCCACGGGGCGAAAGCCCACCGTCGCGGACCCCAACGAGTTGTCGTTCAAACGGCACTGGGACCCCGAGCTTGACGACGAGCTCGAAGCCGCCATGGCCGGGTTCGACGCCGACTTCATGGAGGTCAACACTCCCGGTCGGCTCCCCCGCGACGAACGAGCCGGTGGCCAGGCTCCCAAAGGGGGGCGAGGCCAGGAGTCTCGGCAAGGGCCTCAGATCGGCAAGGTCATCTCGGTCCGGGGCAAGAGCGTCTTCGTCGACCTCGGGGCGAAAAGCGAAGGTGTCGTCCCGACCGAACAGTTCACCGGCGAACTCCCCAAGCCGGGCGACTCGATCGAGGTCCGCGTCGACCGCTTCGATACCGAGGAAGGCATCCTCATCCTCTCGCTCAAGGGTGCGGCGGTCGAGGCAAGCTGGGAAAACCTCCGAAAGGGCCTGATCGTCGAGGCCAAGGTCACCAAGACAAACAAGGGCGGCGTCGAAGTCGAGGTCGACGGCATCCGGGGGTTCTTGCCGATCGGCCAGATCGACATCAACCGGGTCGAAGACGCGGCGATCTATATCAACCAGAAGTTCAAGGTGGTCGTCACCGAGGCCAACCAGCGCGACAAGAACCTGGTCGTGTCCCGCCGCGATCTGTTGGAGCAGGAACGCGCCGCGAAGCGCGAGGAAACCTGGAAAACCCTCGAAGAAGGCCAGGTCCACAAGGGCGTCGTCCGCTCGATCAAGGACTTCGGTGCCTTCGTTGAGATCGGTGGGGTCGACGGCCTGATCCACGTCGGCGACATGGCCTGGGGCCGCGTCACCAACGTCAACTCGGTCTTGAAGATCGGCGATGAGGTCGAGGTCAAGGTCCTCAAGATCGACCGGACCACGCAAAAGGTCGGGCTGGGCCTCAAGCAGCTCATGCCCAGCCCCTGGGACCGGGTCGAGGAGAAGTACGGCCGGGGGATGACCCTGACCGGCAAAGTCACCCGGTTGATGGACTTCGGCGCCTTCGTCGAGCTCGAACCGGGGATCGAGGGCCTGGTCCACATCTCCGAGTTGTCGCCGAGTCGCGTCCGACGCGCCAGCGACATCGTCAAGCCGGATCAAGAGGTCGAGGTCCGCATCCTCAAGATCGAGGTCGACGCCAAGAAGATCTCGCTTTCCCTGAAACCCTTGCCGATGCTCTCCGCCGCGCCCGACCAGGCGGACGACGAGGACGAAGACGACGACACGCCGAGGCCGCCCCGGCCCGAGCCCAAGGTGCCGCTCAAGGGTGGACTCGGCGACCGCGACCCGTTCCTGTCGCCTCCGAAGAAAAGCTCGGCTCCCGGAGCTTAACCCTCAGCAACCGACCCGCCGAGGGGGAGGCTCCCCCACGCCGGGTCGTCGAGAGCGGACTTAAGGGTTGATCATTCCCACCGGCTGAACATGTACTCGGCGACCTGCGATGTCGTCGCATCGCTCCTCGGGTCGTCGAGCGAGTGCCAGTGGATCGGAGTCTCGTTCGGGGCGACCGACCCGAGCGGCGCGGCGCTCGAAGCTGGGTCGATCGACCCAGCTTCGAGGATGACTCCGCCAGGCCCATGAGGACGTTCAGGTCCGAATGTTCGATCGAGCCGATCAAGGCGCGCACCGCCGCCGCTTGGGAGAAGCTGACCTTCAGGGCCAGCCGATGGCCGTGGTCCAGGTTGTCGGCCGATCGCGGAGGCTCCTGGACCGCGAATCCGTGCCAGGTCAGCCAGTATCGGGCGCGGTTCAAGGTTTCCATCGAGCTGAATTGGTGGGAAAACAGCATGGGATCTGCCCCTTCTCTGAAGAAGTCTGAGTGGTGGGATAATCGGTCGACTGATGAGGGTTTGAAGATCGAGTACGTGACGGGGCGATGACGTGACCGATCAATCGGCAATAAGCCGGATGATCACGGATCGACGCGAAGGTTGAGGGGAAAGGAGTGACCAGCCAGGAAGCTCCTGGTCGTCACCCAAGGGGGAGGTGGGGGGAAGGGGCTAGCTGCGAAGAACGAGCGACCGCAGCGCCGACTGGGGTAGAATCGTCGGGTGCGGATTAGAACGGACGAAGCCAAACAGCGACCGAGCCTCGGGCCAGCTCATCAAAGGCAAGCTGATCCCGAACTCATCGGTGTCGTCGGTTTCTTCGTCGTTTTCGGACTCAAGCAACAACCAGTCGCGCTGGCCCTGCTCGTCGCCTGCGGGTAGCCCAATGATGCTCAAGGGAGCAGGTCGGGGAGCCGTCGCGTTGACGGCCGAGACCGGGGAAGTGCCCGCAACCGTCGCGGTCGCGCCCGGGGTCGCGACGAGGTGAGTCGTTGCGATTACGAGCCAGGCTAAAGTGAGCATCGTCGTCGGCATGGTTCGCCTCTCGACTTCTGATCGACTTTTCGGACAAGGCCGAAGCCTGATGAACCATATCTCCGGGATCAACCCCCGACAAGGCGAATCTCGGCAAGGTCGAGTTCATGGTGGGTCGTCGTCGCGAGCCAAGGCGTCGCTCGAAGCGTTCGGATCGACCACAGCCCACGCGGCGACCCGTCGCCCCCGAGCGTCGACCCCCACAGCTTTGAACACCAGAGGGCCGCCGGCGGATCGGACGCCCGGCAAAAGGATCGGCTTCGACCGCAGGGCGCCTCGGGCCGGGAGCGTTGCGGTCCCGAATGCCGAGGCGATTCCTCGCCGATCCAAGGCGTCGTGTCGGAACCCCGAGGCGTGAAGGTCGGCGACCGGGACCAGCCGTTCCCAGGCCAGGGTTCCCAGGCGGACCGGCGTCCCACCCGCCTCGGACACCCGGGCGCGGACCCGGACCGAGCCGTCCTCGACGGTCCAGGGGCGAACAACCAACTCGGGGCGAGCCAGGCCCGGCGGGAGCGAGACCACCGTCACCTGGATCTCGGCGCCGGGCGGACCCTCGACCTCGACCCTGACCGAACCGGGCGTCCCTCGGCCTACGAGGACGAAATGCGCCGACGTTCCTTCGGCGGTCCAGGTGTGCGGTGGTCCGCCCGGCTGGACGACGTTGGTTCTGGGGCCTGCGAGAATCCAATCTTCCAACTCGCCCCGGAGGTCGATCGAGCGGTAATCGCCGCCGCCGGACGACTTGGGGTCGAGTCCGCTGCAATAGAGGGCGACGCTCCATCGACGGAACAACTCCGCGAACGGCAAGCCGGTGGCGGCTTCGAGGTTGGCGACGCCTCGCCTCGGCGACCGGATCAAGGCATCGAGCAGCTTGGGGCCGTGGCAATCGAGGCACCACCGGAGGAACAGGTAGGTTGCCCCCCGGTTCCCGTGGCTCCGAAACAGGTCGGCGGAGTAGTAGTCTTCGACGACGAGACGATAACGCTCGGGTTGCGACAGGAACGCGCTGATCCGGTAGTCGAGGTTGGACCGGGAAAAGCCAAGATCATCCTCGACCAGGTGGGCCAAAGCCTCGTCGAGCCAGCCGTCTTCTTCCTTGGAGGCGTCGAGCGGACCTACCAGTTTGTGGTCGAGGACTTTCCTCGAAAACGTCACGGCATGGGTATATTCATGCGCCAGGACGGTCCGGAGGTGCGGACCGCCCTTGAGGTTGGCATTGAGGTACATCATGTCGCAGCAATTGCCGAACGGGGTCGACTGCCTCCGGTCCATGTCGGCCCCCCGGACGAACCCGTCGACTCGCACCTTGCCGTCGGCGAGCCGACTCAACCAGCCGGTCAGGAGAATCGTGAATCGGCCATCGCCGTCAACGTCGGTCGCGGGCCCAAATCGCTCGGCGACGGTGGGCCAGACGCGACCATCGAATGTCTCCACCAAGTCCCTCAGCGTCGCTATGTCCACATTCGCCTGGTCGGAAGCGTCCACATAGATTTGGACGCGACGCCCGACGGCCCGGAGCCTCGCAGGGATCGCCCGGTAGCTCGCCGCCGAGGTTGGCAGTCCCGACTGCGTCATCAAGTGAAACGTCCGCTCGGTCGGGGGCAACAGTAAGGATGGCGGCGGGATGGTGGGAATCGGCGGAGGGTCGAGGCTTGGAAACCGAACCATTAGCTTCGTTTCTTCGGCGGCGGGGCGAGCCTTCTCGACGATCGGCCGGGCCTTGATCTCGATCGGAAACGGTCCAGAATTTTGCGCCAGGCTCGAAACGATCACGAGCGACTGCCCGCCGGCCTGATCCACCTTGAGGTCGAAGCTGGCCCGGCCCGATTGGACCGCGATGTTGGTTGTCGGGCTTGAAATCACAATCGACGCGGGTGAACCCGAGGGGGCCGCGGCGACCGGTTCTGCTTCGGCTAGGCTTAATGAGGGCCAGGCGAGCACCCTGACGATTGCGGCTCGAATCAGGCGGCGTCGCAGTTTTGGGTTCGATCGGCGGACCATCATCCGGTAGGCATCCCCCGCGCAACCGAGCCAAATCAAACCGGTCGCTGGTCACGCCGGAGAAGCGGTGATCACGACCGACTCTTGACTCTTCGATCGGGTCCAATCCGGCCTCGGCTTGAACCGATTGGCGAACCCAGATGGTTTCGAGGTGCTGGGTGGAAAACGCGGGTTGATCCGTCAAAGAAGGTCAAGTTGAAGACGCGATCGGCCGGTTTGGGCGGGGGAGGGTGTTGGGGGAGATATCCGACGGAGTGATTGTCTATAATTGAGCTTGGGTTGCGAGCGAACATCGGCGTCGGTGGTCGATGCCCGGTCCTGGCGGGTTCCTTTGGCTTATTTCGGTCGCGGTCAACCATGTCACGCTCGCGTTATCTCATCGGGATCGACCTCGGAACGACCAATTGCGCCGTGGCTTATGTCGATACCAAGGGGCGAGATCGCCCTTCGGCCGACGTCAAAGCGTTCGACGTCCCACAACTGGTCGCGCCCGGGGAGACCGCGCCTCGGGCGATGCTCCCGTCGTTCCTCTATTTGCCGGGTCCGCATGAGCTTCCCGCCGGGGCGGCTCGGCTGCCTTGGCGCGACGATACCGACCGGATCGTCGGCGAGTTCGCCCGGATTCAAGGCGCGAAGGTTCCTAATCACCTCGTCTCGAGTGCCAAAAGTTGGCTCTGCCATGCCGGGGTCGACCGGGAAACGGCGATCCTCCCTTGGGGGACCACCCAAGACGCCCGGAAAGTCTCGCCGGTCGAAGCCTCCAGTGACCTGCTCGCCCACATCCGCGACGCCTGGGACGACCGGTTCGCGGGGGATGATTCCTCGCATCGGTTCGTCGACCAGGAGATCATCCTCACCGTCCCGGCGTCGTTCGACGAGGCGGCCCGCGAGTTGACCGTCCTGGCGGCCAGGAACGCCGGGATCGCCAACCCGGTCTTGCTCGAAGAACCGCAGGCGGCGTTTTATTGCTGGATCGTCACCCACCAGGACGGTTGGCAGCGTGAGGTTCGCGGCGGCGAGCTGATCCTGGTCTGCGACATCGGCGGTGGGACCACCGACTTCTCCTTGATTACCGTCGTCGAGACCCCGACCGGCCCCGGGTTCCGAAGGGTGGCCGTCGGCGACCACCTGATGCTCGGCGGTGACAACGTCGACCTCGCCTTGGCCCACCGGGTCGAGAAGAAGCTCGGGGCCAGCCGACTCGACTCCGAGCAATGGGCCTCGCTCCGGTTGGCCTGCCGATCGGCCAAGGAGAAGCTCCTGGCCGAAAAGCCGCTCGACCGCTGGCCGGTGACGATCGCGGGTCGAGGTTCGAAGCTGATCGGCGGCAGCCTGCAATCGGAACTGACCCGCGACGAGGTCTACGAGGTCGTCCTGGACGGCTTTTTTCCCCGATCGGGCCGGGACGACGAGCCGGGCCGAGGCAACCGGGCCGGTCTCCAGGAATTCGGCCTCCCGTTCGTCAGCGACCCGAGCATCCCCAAACACCTGGCCCACTTCCTTCGACGACACCAGAGCGAGGTTGTCGGCTCGAACGCCTCGATCGCTCGACCCGACTCGATCCTCTTCAATGGTGGGGCCTTGACCCCGAAACTGCTCCGGGACCGGGTCGTCGACGTGGTCCGGTCGTGGTTCGCCGACGATCCCGACTACTCCCCCCGAGTCCTCAGCAACGCCTCGCTCGACCTCGCCGTGGCGCAGGGGGCTGCTTATTACGGGGTGGTCCGACGCGGCGGCGGAATCCGGATCGGTGGCGGGACGGCGCGGTCGTATTACGTCGGCTTCCAGGCCGAAACCGCCGCGACCCCCTGGCTCTGCGTCGTCCCGAGGGACGCCGAGGAAGGCGTCGAGATCACCATCGACCGCCACGACTTCGACCTCTTGATGGGCCAACCGGTCGCGTTCCCTCTGGCCAGCAGCTCGGTCCGCCCGTCGGACGCCCCCGGCGACCTCGTCAAGGCCGACCCCGACTCGATTTTGAACTTGCCCCCGCTGGTCGGCGTGATGCGGGTTGGCCGGAAAGCGAAGGCCGAGCGAGTCCCGGTCCGTCTGGTTTCCAGGGTCACCGAGGTCGGGACGGTCGAACTCTGGTGCCAGTCGCGGTCGGATGATCGCCGCTGGCGGCTTCAGATCCAGCTTCGAACGGCGGGAAGTCCAACTCAACCTACAACCCCCGGCTTGCCGATCACGTCCGCCGAGGCCGACTCCGTGGTGATCGAGCAATCCGAGGTCGACGCCGCGATCGGGGCGATCCGGTCGGCCTTCGCCCACCCCAACGGCAACGACGACGCAGGCCCCGCTCGACTCATCAAGAAGCTCGAAGAGGTCCTCGACGCCCCCCGCGAAGCTTGGCCCCCTTCGGCCTTGCGGGCGATGTGGGAACCACTCCGAGAGGCGACCGAGGCCCGCCTGAGAAGCCCGAGGCACGAGTCGAGATGGTGCAACCTGGCCGGGTTTTGCCTCCGCCCCGGGACCGGCTACCCGCTCGACGAGGCCCGGATCAAGCCGCTCTGGTCGGTGTTCCACATCGGGGTCAAACATTCCAAGGATCTCCAGGTCTGGGCCGATTGGTGGGTGATGTGGCGTCGGGTCGCCGCCGGGTTGAACCGGGCGCACCACGACGAGATCCACCGCCGGATCGCTCCCTTGATCCTGCCGGGCAAGCCGGGCTCGACCAAGAAGCTGGCCCGGCCCAAGGTCGAAGCGCACGAACTCGCCGAGATCTGGCGGTGCGCCGCGTCGCTCGAACGGTTGCCGGGCAACCTCAAGGAACCGCTCGGCGACACTTTGAGCAAGGAGATCGGCCGAGCGGCACCGATCCCGCCCTACGCCCTCTGGTCATTGGGGCGGATCGGCGCCCGAGTCCCGCTCTACGGGCCTGCCAACACCGTGGTCTCCCCCAAGAAAGCCGCCAGGTGGGTCGACGGCCTCATCGACCGCCCCTACGCCCCTGGTCGGGAAACCGGCGACGCCCTATTCGCCCTCGGCCAGATCGCCCGGATGTCCGGCGACCGGTCCCGCGACCTCGACGACGCCACCCGAGCCGCGATCCTCGACCGCCTGACCGAACTCGGGGCCGACGACGCGACCCTCGGTCCCGTCCGCCAGTACCGGGAGATCGAGGCCAACCAGCAAAGCCAAGCCTTCGGCGATGCTTTGCCCACCGGCCTCCGCCTGCTGGCCACTACCACCGAGGAGACCTGATCACTTCGGCAGAGCCAGCGCGGCCTGGAGCGCCTCGATATCGCCAGCGACGACCTTCCCTTCGGGGTTGATCAGAGCCATCTCGCCATAGCCCGACAGCCCCCAGCTTTCGCAGGTCCGCAAGGTGGGGTCGACCAGGGTCGGGAAGGGGAGTGGCTTGTTGTTCCAGACGTGCTTGATGATCGGCTTGAGGGCTTCGTCCATCTGGGCAATCGTCCGGATCTTCCCCTCGATATCGAGGAAGACCGTAACGATCTCGAACCGATCCGCCTGATCGGCGTGTTCCTCCTGGAATCGGATCAGGTCGGGCAAGGTCCGGCTCAAGCAAGCAGGGCAGTCCATTCCCCAGAACTCGACGAGTTGCCATTTCCCTGGCGAACGGCCGAGTTGCCAATCACGGGCGACCCCATGGGCATCGTCGGCGAAGAGGGGCGGGGGATTTTGGCCGATCCAATCTTTGAGTAAGGGACGTTTGTTTTCGGCCTGTTCGCGTCGGAACTTCACGAACGTCGGCTCGGCCGTGAGGCTCAAGGGCAGCGTGCCGAGGTCTATCACCCCCTCCGTCCCGGTGATGGTCAGGGCCGGGTCGGGGACGACCCGGATTGTTGACGGTTCAGCATAAGCTTGGAGCTGGTATCGGCCCGGCGGCAGGAGCATCGAGAAATCAGCGTTGAATGACCCGCAGCCGGCCACCCGATAGAAGTCGACCGGGCGGTCCGGTTCTTCAGCCCGACTCGCGTAAACATGGGTCCACTCTGGCTTCTTGTCCGACTCGGGTCCACGGATCTTGCCGCGAATCCGGACCAGAGGTTCCAGCTTGACGGTGATCGGTTGCCCTTCTTGACCGATGGGGAGGATGCCGAGACCCCCTCGAGCTCGATCCGCGTCCATGACAATCACATGATGGGTTCGAGCCGAAGAGGCTTGTACGCGAAAGGTTCCGTCCGCATCCGTCTTGACCGGTTGCGCTGTTGGCTCCATCTGGCCCACGCGCGACCAGAACTCGGCGATCGACTCGGGAGTATCCAGCTTTCCCCAACCAATGACCTTACCTGCGGCATCGACCTTGTGGCCGTTGCCGCTCCAGTAGGACGAGACATCGACACCCGCGACCGGTCGCCCGCCGTCGTCGACCACTCGCCCTTCGATCCAAGTCGTTGGTCGATCTGCGGCCAGAGCGCCGAGGACCGGGATCAAGATCAAGGCCAACCAACAGGCAGGTCGAAGCATCGGAACGGTCCCCTCGGTATTGGACACTTGTCATTCACCGTAACTCAGAATACTCCTCAGGCCGATCTTGGTCAAGTGTCCGAGATCGAGGGAGTTGGGGTAATGGCCCAGTTATTTTGCCGATCCGTTCAGTTTGATCGGGCCTGCGGTGGTGACGTCGAAGGTGATCGGTACGGTCCAGACGTAATTTTTGACGGTGCAGAGGGTGTTGGGCAGGCAGACGAACGCCGACACCGACAGCTTGACGCTCAACTCCGAACCCGTCGCCGGTTGCTTGGCCAGGGGGACCTTGACGGTGAACGACGGGGAGGGGTGCTCGATCGACTGGGCGGGTTCGGTGGTGATGGCGTCGGCGGGGTTGGTTTCGACGAGGTAGACCAGCGGGGCCTCGGCGCTCAGCTTGTAGCCGGGGGGGAGGGCCAAGGTCACGTCGAGGGTCAGCTCCTTGCCGGGCTTCGCCGACGCCGGGGACACCTCGATCTGGATCGCGCCGGCGAACCGGGGGGTCCTCGGGCGTGACGGGGCCTTCACCGTCGACAAATCCAAGGTACGGACCTCCTTCGAAGCCAAATCAACCGCCCGGATCTGGTGGTTGTTGGTGTCGGCGACGTAGAGGGTCTCGCCCACCAGGGCCAGGCCGCCGGGTTCGTTGAACTCGGGGGGCTGGTCGCCTCGGCCTCGATCATGGGTGCCGACTAGGGTCTGGACCTTCTTGGTTTTCGGGTCGCAGACCTTGATCTTGTTGTTGTAGGTGTCGGCGACGTAGAGCTTGCCGTTGCCGAAGGCCAGGCCGAGGCAATGCTGGAGTCGGACGGCGGGTCCGACGCCGTCAACGTCACCGAATTTGAACAGGCCGAGGCCGACGATCGTGCTGACGCGGTGGTCGGCGGCGCTGAGCGAGATCGAACGGAGGCCGCTCACCTCGGAGTCGGCGACGAACAGGTGTTGGCCATCGGTTGCCAGGCCGCTCGGCTGGGCGAACCGGGCCTGGAGCAAGGTCCCGTCCTGGATGTTCTCGTAGCCCGCTCCCGCCCAGTGGCCGATGGTCCCCTTGGCGATGTCGAAGCGCCAGATCTGGTGGGGACCGGCCATCGCGACGGCCAGGGTCCGCGTGCCGGGGATCGGCAACACGTCCCAGGGGCTGCTGATCGCGGTCGATTTCCCCGGCCCATTGCCTTCGAAGACGTGGCTTTGTTCGCCGGTCCCCGCGACGGTCTTGACGGTCTTGGTCTTGAAGTCGACCGCCCGGATCGCGTGGTTCTCGGTGTCGGCGACATAGAGGGTCCCTTCGAACAGGCAGGTCCCTTGCGGGCGGCCGAAGCTGCTCGACGCGAAGTCGCCGTCCTTCAAGCCGGGTTTGCCGTCGCCGATCGCTTCGAGGAACCGTCCGTCGAGGTCGGTGACGACGATCCGGTTGTGCCCGGTGTCGCTGATGTAGAGTCTCCTGGACTCCCGATCGGCGGTGATCTTGCCCGGGTAGAGGAGGCCACCTTCGCTGGCTTTGTCCATCTCGGCGGGGAACTCGACCGGCGTCTCGTCGAGTTCGCCTCGGGCCTTGGCCTTGGCGATCAATCTCTGGATCTCGGTGTCGAGCTGGGCGTAGTGGCCCTCGCCCGCGAACATCCCTCCCGGCTGTTCGGCGACCCGGACGAGCTGGCCCGAAGCGTCGATGAGGGCCAAGGTCGGCCAACTCCGGGCGCCGAAGCGGTCCCAGATCACCTGGTTGGCGTCGTTGGTGACGGGGTGCTTGATCCCGTACTCGCGGACCTTCGACCGGATGTTCTCGGTGTCCTTCTCGGCCTCGAACTTGGCGGTGTGCACGCCGATGACGACGAGCTGGTTCTTGAACTTCGCTTCGAGCTTGGCCAGGTCGGGCAAGACGTGGTGACAGTTGATGCAGCAGTAGGTCCAGAAGTCGAGGAGGACGACCTTGCCTCGAAGCTGGTCGAGGTGGATCGGTCCGTCGGAGTTGATCCAGCCTGTCGCGCCTTCGAGGGTCAACTTCTCCCCTTCGGCTTGGGGATGAAAGGCGGCCAGCTCGATCGGGACGAGACGAGTCGTCTCGGCCTCCGAAACCGGCTGCCCTCGCCTCCCGATCCCCCTGACCGAGACGATCCCGACCGTGGAAGCGACCGCCGCGACCAACAAACTAACGATGATGGCCTGCCTGGGGACTCGAAGCATGGGCGCGACCCTTTTTGTTCTGAGAGACCACCCGATCCAGAGGAAGGCCGACGCCCGGAGCGCAGGCTCTCATTCCCTTTCCATCCTATGGCAAACGACCCGCCAAATAAAATGATCCTGGGTCGAGCGGTCGTCCCCGCCATCCACCAAGCGCTCGATAGGGTTGGGGGTTGAGTCCAACGTGCGACTGGCCTTCGAATCCCCGGCGCGTTAAGATCCGGCCCGATCGTCATGCGGATAACGGATTGAACGTGAGGGGTGCGCCGGGAGCTATGGACAACTCGCTGATCTGCACATCCAAGCAAGTCGATCCGTTTGGCGAACTGAAAATCTTCGCGGGGCGGGCCAGCGGCCCCCTGGCCCATGCCGTCTGCTCCCACCTGGGGATCGAGGTCGCCCGGTCGGAGACCAAGATCTTCAGCGAAGGCAACGTCTTCGTCCGAGTCCTCGAAAATGTCCGGGGACGCGACGTTTTCGTGATCCAGGGCACCGAGCACCCCGTCAACGACAACTTCATGGAACTCCTGTTCTGGATCGACGCCTTGAAACGAGCCTCCGCGACCCAGGTTACCGCCGTCATCCCCTACTTCTCGTATGCCAAAGGGGATAAGAAGGACGAGCCTCGCGTTTCGATCCGGGCGAGGGTGTGCGCCGATGCCCTGGAAGCCGCCGGGGTCGACCGCGTCCTGATGATGGATCTTCATAGTGCGCAGATTCAAGGGTTCTTCAAAGTTCCCGTCGACCACCTGATGGCCATGCCCGTCCTGGTCGATTATTTCCGGAAGAAGCAGATCCCCGACCTGGTCGTCGCTTCGCCCGACGTCGGGTTCAGCAAGCAAGCGGCCAAGTTCGCCCAGGCGATGCGAGCAGGCTCGCCGGTGATCGGCAACAAGGTCCGCAAGGACCACACCGAGAACGCCACGGTCCTGGACATTATCGGCGATTGCGAGGGGAAGAACGTCCTGATCGTCGACGACTTCACGATCTCGGGCGGAACCCTGATCGAGATGGCCCTCGCCTGCAAGGAGCACGGGGCCAAGGACATCTACGCTTGCGTGTCGCACGGGCTCTTGACCCAAGGTTCCTCCGCCCGGATCGCCGCCAGCCCGATCAAGCAACTGGTCCTGACCGACACCGTCGGCCACCGGGCCGACCCCTTGCCCCCGAACTGCGAGATTGTTAGCGTCGCCAACCTCTTCGCTGAGGCGATCCTCTCGATCCACCGCCGCGAGAGCGTGAGCCGGTTGTTCGCGGTTTGATCAATCGCCGGGGAAATGAAGCTTGATAGTGGATTCTCGAAATACCGTCGTCTTGGCCATCGGCCTGATAATCTACACCGGATACCGGGCGATCCGATCGAGAAAGCTTTCCTTTGTCGCTTGGCTGTTCGCAAACGCGATGCTCTTTTTCAAAGGGATCACTGGCCGCTCGGAATTCACCTGGATCTTCATCGGCACCATCGCCTTGACGATCATTTTCCAGTGGTATGAGAACAGGCCAATGACCAGCAAACGATTCCTACGCCAACTCCAGGCAGAGGCGAAGCGGGAAGCCCGACGCAAACCCGAGCATCGCGACCCATCCTGATCCAGCTAGTCTGATCCGGAATCGCGGGCCGAATGGCTAACCGCGACGATCCGGACTTTAGCTCCGCTTGCGGCAAGATTACAACTCGGTAGGTCATGAGTCGTCAAGCGCCTGCACTTCAGCTTCTATCTCGTCGAAAAACTCTTCTATCGGACTCCCTTCACCGTGAGTGGCCTCCGCAAGCCCTTGTCTGACGGCTTGGATCTTCTCGAAGCGTCCGATCTAGTCGAGCATCTTCTGATAAGGCCCTGGATCTTGGACGATCAGGCGTCCTTTGCCTTCGAAGGTGAGCAAAACCGGCGTGTTCGATGTCTGCAACTCGTCGAGAAAACTTTGCGAATGCTCGATCAGGTCGGATAACGGGCGGACGATTGGTGTCCCGATCATGATCAAATTCCGTGGGTTCATCACCAAGGCACCGCCGATCAGAGTCGTTACATTCTCGTCGCGAGATTGAGGACTCGAACTCGTGTGATCCGACGATACTATAGCAAGGGACGGGAACAACCGGAACGTCGGCCAATCGTTGGGTCTGACTCGATCTCGTTGGGTTCCCGGAAAAATTCTTGTCTCAAGGCTATCGCTGGACCATAATCTACTGAACAAAATGTCAGACGCGGTGGCGCGAGGAAGGGACTGAAGCGCGTGATCACGATGGTTCGAGGCATCCTCCGCTCGGTTTCCGAGGAGGAGTTGACGCTGGCGGTCGACCCCTGCGAGATCGAGGTGGCGATCCCGGAGATGGCGCGTCGCCAGTTGCAAATGAAGGTCGGCGAGCTGGTTGCGCTCCATACCTTGTTCTACATCGAAGGCAACCAGATGGGCGGGCGGATGTCGCCCCGGCTGGTCGGCTTCCTTTCGGCGATCGACCGCGAGTTCTTCGAGATCTTCTGCTCGGTCGACGGTGTGGGCGTCCGCAAGGCGCTCCGGGCGATGGTCCGGCCGGTTCGTGAACTGGCCCGGACCATCCAGGATCAGGACGTGAAGACCTTGGCGACCTCGCCGGGAATCGGCGAGGCGATGGCCGAGCGGATCGTCGCCAAGCTCCGCCGAAAGGTCGGCAAGTTCGCCTTGATCGTCGGGGCCGACGCCGACGCCGCCTCGGCGTCCGCCGCGCAGGCCAACGGGGTCCTCGACAACGCCGAGCCCGACGTGATCCGCGACACCTTCGCCGCGCTCCTCTCCGTCGGCCACAATGAGAGCCAGGCTCGGCAGGCGATCGACCGCGTCCTGATGGGCAAGAAGAAGTTCAAGAGCGTCGCCGACATGATCGACGCCATCTATATCCAGCAGCGGCCCGAAGTTTGAATCATTTCACGGTTTGGGTCGGCGCGACCCGGCTCGGAGGCGCTCGATGTACGGACGGAAAGTCGACTCATCGAAGCTCGATTGGACGCCCATCCCGTTCGACGGCATCACCATCAAGGTGCTCGATCAGGATGAAACCCACGGTGGCTGCACCGTGCTGACGCGGATGGAGCCGGGCTCTTCGATCCCCAAGCACCATCATGAAAGATCGGACGAGACGGTCTACGTGCTCGAAGGCGACTTCGTCGAGGACGGCATCGAGTTCGGCCCCGGCAGCTTCTTCGTCGGCAATGCGGGAACGACCCACGGCCCTCATCAAACCCGTCGAGGTTGCGTCCTTTTAACGACCTTCTCGGCGGACGTCGACTTCCAGTTGGATTGAACGACGAGGACCCAACTCAATTCATTTAGGCAAAGGTAGACGACGATGAGTGCCCGAGAACCAATCATCCGAGGGAGCGGACCCGGAAACCCGCCGCCCGAGCCGCCCAACACCCGAGACGATCGCCCCGAAGACGGTGGCGACGAGAAGTTACGCCCCCAGCGGTTGTCCGAAGTGGTTGGTCAGAGAGCGGTTGCGGAGCGGCTGGCGATCGCCCTCGCCGCGTCGAAGAAGCGAGGCGAACCGCTCCCGCATATCCTCTTCGATGGCCCTCCAGGATTGGGCAAGACCACGTTCGCCACCGTCCTCCACAACGAGCTGGGCGTCGAGCTGAACATGACTTCCGGCCCGGCGCTCGACAAGAAGATGGACGTGATGCCCTACCTGACCAACGCGGTCGAAGGGTCGATCCTCTTCATCGACGAGATCCATCGGATTCCCAAGACCGTCGAGGAGTTCATCTACCCGGTCATGGAAGACTTCCGGGTCGACGTCGTCCTCGGCGAAGGGATGTCCGCAAGGACCATCAACCTCCCGCTCAAGAAGTTCACGATCATCGGCGCCACGACCCGCAGCGGGATGCTCTCCGGTCCGCTCCGCGACCGTTTCCACATGCACGAGCACCTGGAATTCTACGACGTCGAGGATCTGACCCGGATCGTCCAGATCAACGCTTCGAAGCTCAGGACGACCATCACCGACGAAGCCGCCTGGGAGCTGGCCCGGAGGAGCCGAGGCACCCCGAGGCTGGCCAACGCCCGACTCCGATGGGTCCGCGACTTCGCGACCGCTCGCGCCGATGGGCAGATCGACCTGAGCATCGCCCGTGACGCCTTGGCGATGCAAGATATCGACGTCGTCGGTCTCGACCGCCAGGACCGCCGCTACCTCGAAACCCTGATCCGCGTGTTCCGAGGGGGACCGACGGGTCCTGGCGCCCTGGCCGCGACGATGAGCGTCGCCGTCGACACTTTGGAAGAAGAAGTCGAACCTTTCCTGCTCCGCCGCGAGTTCATCATGCGGACCCCCCGTGGCCGCAAGGCCACCCACCTGGCCTATCGTCACCTCGGCCTGGCCGAACCCGAGCCTGATCTTCCCCCCGACCTCAATTTGTTCGACCAGCGCCGTTTGTTCGAATAAACTCGACCGGCCGGCGCGCTTTCGAGGTCATCGGTTGACGTGTCGGCCGGTCATTTTCGGGGGTTGTTCATTCTTTCGAAGTAATCCAAGGCGAAAACCGTTCGCTCAACTGAGGATTGGTCGACAAGACGATTAATTTTAACGAAATCAGGATCAATGGATTCTGACCGTTTGTGTTCCCTATAATAAGAACTCAAGGCGCCTAGCAACACCTCAAACGGCGTCAAGGCGAACTCCCCTCGGTGACAGTCTCGCGTCTCGCCGGATTTCGGAGCCACGATGACGTTTTCCACCTTGCCCATCGGGTCGAGTTTTCTCCTGGCCGCCTCGCTCCTCGCTCTCCTTCCCATGCCAAGGGTAAACGCCGACGAACCGACTCCCTCCGCCGAACAGCTTCGCTTCTTCGAGACCCAGGTCCGGCCCGTCTTCGTCGAAAGCTGCAATGGTTGCCATGGCGCGACCAAGGTCAAGGCGGGGCTCCGGCTCGATTCCCGCTCGGCGATCCTGGCCGGTGGGGATTCGGGTCCCTCGGTCGTCCCCGGCGAGCCCGAGCAAAGCCCCTTGATCGCGGCGATTCGCTACGAGGGGCCGGAGATGCCCCCCAAGGGGAAACTCCCCGCGAAGCAGGTCGAGGCGATCACTCGGTGGGTCAAGATGGGGGCACCCTGGCCTAAAGGCGACGATGCTCCCGCCGACCCTGCGGCGGTCGCCGAGCCGGCGTCGAACATTCGAAAGCCAGGATATGCCGTCACCGACGCGGACCGGTCGCACTGGTCATTTCGCCCGTTGAAAGCTCCGAGCGTTCCGAGCAACCAGGCGTCCACACCGATCGACGCTTTCCTGGCTTCGGGCCGCGAGGCGAAGCAACTCGCCTCGAATCCTCCGGCGAGCCGGGCCGAGTTGATCCGCCGGGCGACCTTTGACCTCACCGGCCTCCCCCCTTCGCCCGAAGAGGTGAAGGCGTTCGTCGCCAACCCCGAGCCCGACGCTTACCCGAAGTTGATCGACCGTCTCCTCGAATCGCCGCGATACGGCGAGAAATGGGGGCGGCACTGGCTCGACCTGGTTCGCTTCGCCGAGACCAACAGCTACGAGCGTGACGGCGCCAAGCCGAATGCCTGGCGATTTCGAGACTATGTGATCCGCTCGATCAACGCCGACAAGCCGTATGACCAGTTCGTCCGCGAGCAACTCGCCGGCGACGAGATCCCCGAGAGCGGGATCGATGGCCAGATCGCCACGGGCTATTACCGCCTGGGCCTCTGGGACGACGAGCCGGCCGACCGCGACCAGGCCCGCTACGACGAGTTCGACGACGTGGTGGCGACCACAAGCCAGGTTTTCTTGGGCTTGACGGTGGATTGCGCCCGCTGCCATGACCACAAGCTCGACCCGATCCCCCAAAAAGATTACTACCGCTTCCTCTCTTTCTTCCGGAACGTGAACGGCTACCGCAATGGTGGCCCGACCGACGAGTTGCCGTTCTTCAAGGACGACGAGGCGAAGCGGAAGTTCGACGAGGCCCATCGCCAGTTGATCGCACGCCGCAACACGGTCCAGGCCGAGTTGACGGCGATCGAAGCCGAGTTCCGGTCGGGCTACTCGAAGAAGGATCGGACGGTCGCTTCGGTGGATATCGACGACCTCAAGTACCGTTACTTTCGGGACACCTGGGAAAAACTGCCCGACTTCGACGCCCTCAAGCCCGAAGAGGTGGGGAGCCTGCCCGACGGGTTGTTCGACCTGAGCAAGCGGACCCGAGACGTCGCGATCGGCTTCGTGTTCGAAGGGAACTTGGTCGTCCCGGCCGATGGGCAATATGCATTCACGCTCGACTCCGACGACGGCTCTCGCCTGATCGTCGCGGGTCAAACCCTGCTGAGCAACGACGGGATTCATGGCGAGATCAAGACCCAGGCCGCGACCGTCGGACTAAAAGTTGGCCAAGTGCCGATCCGGCTCGACTATTTCCAGGCGAAGCACGGTCTTGGGCTCCACGTTACCTGGTCGGGACCTGGATTCGCCGCCCGGTCGCTGTCCACCGGCAACCCCGACGAGGATGCCTCCAAGAAGACGAATCAGGCTGTGGGCAATTTCGCCCGCCTGCTCCGCAAGGAAGGGGCATCAATCGTCGGCAAGGAGAAGGCGGCGCGTCATGGCGAGCTTCGCAAGGAACTCGACCGGTTGAAGAGGCAGGATGCGCCGGCCGACCGCGCCTTGGTGGTGACCGAGGTCGGCCCCGACCCTTTGCCCACCAACGTCTTGCTCCGGGGCAACCCGCATAACCCTGGCGACGAGGTCCAGCCCGCCTTCCTCCAGGTGGTTTCCACCGTGTTGCCGACGCCGAACCCATCCTCGAAGACGACGGGGCGGCGGTCGGCCCTGGCGAACTGGATCAGCAGCCCGGATAACCCGCTCACGGCCCGGGTGATGGCCAACCGATTGTGGCAGTACCACTTCGGTCGAGGGATCGTCCGATCATCGAACAATCTGGGGACACAAGGCGACAAGCCGACCCACCCCGAACTCCTCGACTGGCTCGCGTCCGAGTTCATCAAGGGGGGGTGGCGGCTCAAGCCGATGCACCGCCTGATCATGCTCTCCGACGCCTACCAAATGTCTTCAAAGGTCAACTCCTCGGCGCTGGCGGCCGATCCGATCAACGACCAGTTCTGGCGGTTTGACATGCGCCGCCTCACCTCCGAGGAGATCCGAGACTCGATCCTCGCGGTGACCGAGCAACTCAATGACAAGATGTACGGTCCCGGGGTTTATCCCGAGATTCCCGACGAGGTCAAGGCGGGGCAGTCGGTCCCGGGGGCCGGCTGGCGGAAGTCGTCGGCGGAGGATGAGGTTCGCCGGTCGATCTACGTCCACATCAAGCGGTCGCTGATGTTGCCGATCCTGGAAAGCTACGACCAGGCGGAAACCGACCGATCCACTCCCGTCCGATTCGCGACCACCCAGCCGACCCAGGCTTTGGGGATGATCAACGGGTCGTTCATGAACGCCCAGGCACACGCCCTGGCCGCTCGGCTCCGCCTGGAGGCTGGGGCCGACCTCAAACCGCAGGTCACGCTTGCCCTCCGCCTGGCGACGGGTCGCGAGCCGACGGCCGCCGAGGTTCGACGCGGAGAAGACCTCATCGATGGCCTCGAAAAAGACGGGGTGTCGTCTTCCTCGGCGCTCGACACCTTTTGTCTGGTCGTGCTCAATCTCGACGAGTTTATCTACCTCGATTAAGTCCAAAGGCCCCGGTGATCCCGCCTCAAGGCCGGTGGTCCGAGGCTTAAAAGGGTGGAATATGAGCCAGAATCCGAGCAACGGCGGCGAACCGAACGGGACGTTTTGCAGGCGGACTCGCCGCGAGATGATCTGGGAAGCGGGCGCGGGGTTCACCGGCCTGGCGATGGCCGGCCTGTTCGGTCGCGACGGCTTCTTCGGGGGTTCGGCTCATGGGGCCGACGTGGTGAAGGGGACCGGGTTCACCAATCCGCTCGCCCCCAAGCTCCCGCCGCTCCCGGCGAAGGCCAAGAGCGTCATCTTCCTTTTCATGTACGGCGGCCCGAGCCAGGTTGATACTTTCGACTACAAACCGAATTTGTACGCCCTCGACGGCAAGACCATCCCCGTCAAGACGTTCGGTCGGGGTGGCAAGAAGAACGAGGGGCGGGTCGTCGGGCCGAAGTGGAAGTTCAAGCAGTACGGCCAGTCGGGCAAGTACGTCAGCGACCTGTTCCCCCATCTGGCCAAGAACGTCGACGACATCGCGTTCATCCACTCGATGACGGCCGACTCGCCGATCCACGGCTCGGCGATGCTCCAGATGAACACGGGCAAGATCCTCTCTGGGAGTCCTTCCCTCGGGTCGTGGGTCAACTACGGCCTAGGAAGCGTCAACGAGAACCTGCCCGGGTTCGTGGTCATGCTCGACCCGACCGGCGGGCCGATCTCGGGCGCCAAGAATTGGTCCTCCGGATACATGCCCGCCACCTACCAGGGAACGATCCTCCGATCCGCCGGTGCCCCGGTCCTCGATCTCAAGCGGCCCGAAGGGCGAACCGAAACCCAGCAGCGGCGGATGCTCGACGCCCTGAACGGTTTCAACGCCGACCACCACGCCGTCAGGCCCGACAACACCAACCTCGCCGCGAGGATCGCCTCCTATGAGATGGCCTTCGCCATGCAGCGGCACGCCCCCGAAGCCGTCGGGATCGACGGCGAGTCGGTCGAGACCCAGGAGCTTTACGGGATCGACCGGGACAACACCCGAGACTTCGGCCGCCGCTGCCTCCTGGCTCGCCGACTGGTCGAGCGCGGTGTCCGCTTCGTCCAGCTCTACGCCGGGGGGGCGCACAACGACAGCAACTGGGACGCTCACGGCGACCTCGTCAACAACCACAACCACCACGCCGGTCGGACCGACAAGCCGATCGCCGGTTTGTTGACCGACCTCAAGCGGCGCGGCCTGCTCGACGAGACCCTGGTGATCTGGGGCGGCGAGTTCGGCCGCCAGCCGACCGCCGAGTACGCCGAGGGGACCGGGCGCGACCACAACGCCTACGGCTTCACGATGTGGATGGCCGGCGGCGGGATCAAAGGGGGCGTCAGCGTGGGCGAGACCGACGAGTTGGGCGGGACGGCGGTCTCGGACCGGTTCCACGTCAAGAACCTCCACGCCACGGTCTTGCGGCAGATGGGCTTCGACCCGAACAACCTCATCTACTTCTACAACGGCCTCGACCAGAAATTGGTCGGGGTCGAAGGGGCGGACCCGATCCGCCAGATCATCGCTTGATTAATCCGTGGTCGCTCACCCGGGATCGAGGCTCGCATGCGTCCGTCTGCTCGCTTGGCCTTGTTGACGGTCTTGGTTCTGGCCGGGGGTTCGGACCGGACCTTCGCGCAATCGCTCGACGGTTCGCCGACCGGCCCGCCCTACCGCGTCCTGGGCCAAGATCGCGGCCACCTGGCCATCCTCGGGCTTGATGGCAAGGTCGAGTGGGAAGTCCCGATCCGCCACAACGCCCACGATTTGCAGATCCTCCCGAGCGGCAACATCCTGGTCGGGACCGACGCCTCCACCGTCGTCGAGATGACCCCCGAGAAGAAGGTCGTCTGGAAGCACGTTTCCAAACCGACTGGGGAGAACCAAGGGTGGGTCGAGATCCACGCCTTCCAGCGCCTGGCCGACGGGCTGACCATGATCGCCGAGTCGGGCAACCGGCGGATCATCGAGGTCGACGCCGAGGACAAGGTCGTCAAGTCGATCCCCCTCGTCGTCGAACACCCCGACGCCCACCGCGACACCCGGCGCGCCCGCAAGCTCGCCAACGGCCACTACCTGGTTTGCCACGAGGGCGACAGCACGATTCGCGAGTATGACGACTCGGGCAAGGTCGTCTGGAGCTATCAACTTGACCTCGCCGGTCGCCCGAGGACCGGGGGGCACGCTGGCCACGGCACCGAGGTTTTCAACGCGATCCGCAAGCCGGACGGGAATACCTTGATTGCCGGGGGGAACAACAATCGGGTGATCGAGGTCAACCCCGCCGGCCAGGTGGTCTGGAGCGTCGACCACGACGAGTTGCCGGGGATCGAGTTGAAGTGGGTGACGTCGCTCCTGCTCAAGCCGAACGGCAACGTCGTGTTCGGCAATACCCACGCCGGGCCGTCGAACCCTCAGATGATCGAGGTGACTCGCGACAAGAAGGTCGTCTGGACCTTGCGAGACTTCAAGACCTTCGGCAATGATCTGGCCTCGGCCTGGTTGATCAACGTCGAGGAAGGGGTCGTCCGCTGATGAGCCGGAAGATTCGCTGGGGGATCTTGAGCACCGCCAAGATCGGGGTCGAGAAGGTGATCCCCGCGATGCAGCAAGGCGCGCTGACCGAGGTGGTCGCAATCGCCTCGCGGTCGCTCGACAAGGCCGAGGCCGCCGCAATTAGGCTGGGGATCGCCCGAGCCCACGGGTCATACGAAGCGCTCCTGGCCGATCCCGAGGTCGACGCGATCTACAATCCGCTGCCCAACGACCAGCACGTCCCTTGGTCGATCCGGGCCTTGGAAGCCGGCAAGCATGTGTTGTGTGAGAAGCCGATCGCGGTCTCGGCGAGCGAAGGGCAAGCCTTGGTCGATGCCGGGGCGAGGTTCCCTCGCCTGAAGCTGATGGAAGCGTTCATGTATCGCCACCATCCCCAGTGGAAGCTGGCCAAGGAGTTGGTGACCTCGGGGCGGATCGGTAGCCTTCGGACGATCCAGACGTTCTTCTCGTTCTTCAACGATGACCCGTCGAACATCCGCCACGACCCGGCTAAGGGGGGCGGCGGCCTGATGGACATCGGCTGTTATGCCATCTCGCTGTCGCGCTGGCTCATGGACGCCGAGCCGGATCGGGTGATGGGTTTGGTCGAGGTCCACCCCGAATGGGGCGTCGACCGGACGGCTTCGGCGATCCTCGATTTCGGCGATCGGGGGTCGGCGACGTTCACCTGCTCGATGGCGGTTTCGCCGTTTCAGGTCGTCCAGATCATCGGGACCGAAGGGCGGGTCGAGCTTTCCGAGGTTCCCTTTAATGCTCCCAAGGACAAACCATGCGCGATCCGTCTCCAAACCGGCGATGGCACGGTCGAGCGGATCGAGGTCGAGACCTGCGATCAGTATACGATCCAGGGAAACCTGTTCGCGCGGGCGATCCTGGACGATACGCCGGTCCCCACGCCGATCAGCGACGCGGTGCGGAACATGGAAGCAATCGAGGCGATCCGGAAGTCCGGCGAGTCGGGGCAGTGGGTCAAGCCGGGCCACTGAGACAAAAATTCGGCCACGGATTGACATGGACGGGGCTAGGATCAAACAATTCGATCCTGGTCTGATTGGTGTCCTATCCGTGCCGATCCGTGGCTCCTTTGGGGTGTTTAGCCGATGAAGACCCGACCCCTGGGCCGGACCGGCCTCCATCTCCCCTGGCTCAGCTTCGGCGCTTCGTCGCTCGGGCAGGAGTTTCGCACGGTCGACCTGGGTGAAGCCCTCCGGTCAGTTCGCGTCGCGCTCGACCTGGGGATGAACTTCATCGACACCTCGCCGTTCTACGGTCGGGGGATGAGCGAATGCCTCCTCGGCGTCGCGCTCCGAGGCGTCCCGCGCGACTCTTATCTGCTCGGCACCAAGCTCGGGAGGTATGACCTCAGCCACTTCGACTTCTCGCCCAGGCGAGTCGTCGAGAGCGTCGACGTCAGCTTGCACCGGATGGGGGTCGACCACCTCGATATCCTCCTGTGCCACGACATCGAGTTCGTCGACCTCGACAAGGTCATCGAAGAAACCTTGCCCGCGCTTCGGCAAGTCCAGGAGGCCGGGAAAGCCCGGTTCATCGGCGTCAGCGGCTACCCGATGAAGATGTTCCGCCACGTCATCGAGCGGGCGGACCTCGACGTCGTGCTGTCGTACAACCATTACACGCTCCAGAATACGATGCTCTTGGACTTGGTCCCCGAACTCGAAGCGAAGGGGGTCGGGATCATGAACGCGGCGCCGTTTTCGGCCCGGCTCTTGACCGACGCTCCGCTCCCGGCCTGGCACAAAGCGACTCCGCACGTTCGAGAAATCGTCCGCAAGGCCGCCGATCTTTGCCGGTCGCGAGGGGTCGACATCGCCCAACTGGCGCTCCAATACGCCTTGGTCCCCGAGCCGCTTTCGACCTGCGTCGTCGGGTCGGCCAACCCGAGCAACATCCAGAAGTGGGCCGATTGGTCGGAACAGCCGATCGACGAGGAGCTTTTGGGGCAGGTCCTCGCGATCCTCGAGCCGATCCACGACTGGCACTACACCGAGGGCCGGCCCGAGAACAACGACCCGCCTTCCGAGCCCGGCATCTGAATTTTCCGGCAGGTGGTTGAATCCTCGGCTCGCTCGCCGGAGAATGTCGCGCATGAAAGCCCTCCTCCTCGAAGCCCCCAAGAAGTTCTACCACGTCGACGTCGAGCCGCCCGGCGACCCGGCTCCCGGCGAAGCGCTGGTGCGTGTCCACCGGGTCGGGATCTGCGGGACCGACATCAGCGGCTACCTCGGCAAGATGCCCTTCTTCTCCTACCCGCGCATCCCCGGACACGAGCTTGGGGTGGAAGTCGTCGCGGTGGGCGAAGGGGTGGTCAACGTCCGCCCCGGCGATCATTGCTCGGTCGAGCCTTACATCAACGACCCCGACAGCTACGCCAGCCGCCGAGGCTTCCCGAACTGCTGCGAGCGGCTCGAAGTGCTCGGGGTCCACCGCGACGGCGGGCTTCGTGCCGAGTTCGTCTTGCCCGCCCTCAAGCTCCACCCGTCGAGCATGCTGGCGATGGAGCAACTCGCCCTGGTGGAAACCCTGGCGATCGGCTGCCACGCCGTCGATCGGTCCGGTTTGCAACCCGGCGAAACCTGCCTGATCATCGGCGCGGGTCCGATCGGCCTGGCGGTCCTGGAGTTCGTGAAGTTGCGAGATGTCGCGCCGATCGTCCTCGACATGAACGAAGGGCGACTCCGGTTTTGCCGCGACGTGATGGGGGTGACGCGAACCATCCTCGCATCCCCCAACTTCGAAGCCGACCTCCGAGAAGCGACGGGCGGGAACCTCGCCGACGTCGTGATCGACGCGACCGGGTCGAGTGGTTCGATGGGGGCGGCGTTCGCCTATGTGGCCAACGGTGGCGGACGACTGGTCTACGTCGGGATCACCACCGAAGAGGTCCGGTTCCGCCACACGACATTCCACCGGCCCGAGGGGACGCTGCTCTGCTCCCGGAACGCCTTGCCCGGCGACTTCACCCGGATCATCAAGGCGATCGAAGCCGGACAGATCAACACCGAGCCTTGGGTCACGCATCGGACATCGTTTGATGACTTGCCGACAAACTTTCCGTCGTATACACAACCGGATAGTGGCGTGATCAAGGCCGTCGTGTCGCTCGACTAAGTTCGATCACCGGGGAGGTCGGTTCCGAGATGATCGAGACTTCGCCTTGCGTCCCCCTGGGCTTGAACGCGAGCTTCGGGTTCGGCGACCGGATCGGCCTGGCGACGCCGGGGCATGTCGAGGCGATGTCGAGGGCGGGCTCGGGGATCTCGGCAATCTTCCCCCAACAGTCGATCCGCGAGATGGCCCGGACCGGCCGGACCCCCGACCAGGTGATGTCGGAAGCGATGACCGCCGCGAGGCGCCTCGGTTACTCTAGCCCGATCGGCGCGGACGCCGACCACCTCAAGACGACGCGGGACATCGACGCGACGGTGGCCGCCGGGTTCACCTTCTTCACGCTCGATCCCTCGGGGTTCGTCGACCCCCTGGCCGACAACTACGACGAGGCGACCCTCCGGGCCAAGTTTGCCGCCGTCGAGCCCGAGTTGCCCTGGCTCCGGGGCTACCTGGGCCGGTCGATCACCCTGGCGACGGGAACGACCATCGTCATCGACCAGGAGGCTTGGCTTCGAGCCGGCGTCAAGTATGGCCGGGCTTTGAATCATGCTTGCGACCTGGCGAACCACCTCCGTGCGGTCCACGAAGCGCTCGGGCGCGACTACGAAGTCGAGTTGAGCGTTGATGAGACCGACCAGCCGACGACCCTGGCCGAGCATTACCTGATCGCCGATCGTTGCCTGTCGCAAGGGATGAAGCTGGTCAGCCTGGCCCCTCGGTTCGTGGGCGACTTCGAGAAGGGGGTCGACTTCAAAGGGGACCTCGCCAGGCTCGAAGCGTCGCTCCTCGACCATGCCGCGATCGCCGACGCCGTCGGGCCTTACAAGCTCAGCCTCCACTCGGGGTCGGACAAGCTGTCGATGTACGCCGCGCTGGCGAGGGCGACGAAGGGGCGGTTCCACGTCAAGACGGCGGGGACGAGCTACCTCGAAGCGCTCCGGGTCGTCGCGCTCGAAGACGATGCCTTGTTCCGCGAGATCATCGGGTTCGCCCGCGAGCATTACGACCGCGACAAGGCGACTTACCACGTTTCGGCGGCCCTGGACGGCTCCCCCAAGCCGCAAGTGTCGACCCACGAGCTGATTCGGTGCTACCTGGGGGTCTGGTCCGAGGTCCCCGAAGGGCAAGGCTTCACCGAGCCGGGGCGGCAGATCCTCCACTGCACGTTCGGCTCGACGCTGACCGACCCGACGCTCGGCCCGAGCATCCGAGGGACCTTGGAGCGTCATCAGGATCGCTATACCGACATCTTGGCCGAGCATTTCGCCCGGCACCTCGAAGCGCTTCGGGCCGGTTGGAGTGCTTGAACCCATTTCCCCAACCCTCGACAGGGGGAGTTTGGCCTCGATCATGGTTGAGTCGTTCTTGAAGGGGTTGTTCGGCCTCGAAGGGCAAGTCGTCGTCGTGGTCGGCGGCACGGGGGTCCTCTGCGGCGCGATGGCCGAGGGGATCGCCCAGGCGGGGGCCAGCGTGGTCGTGGCTGGTCGAGACGCGGCGAAGGGGGCCGAGCGTGTCGAAGCGATCGAGCGGCTTGGCGGTCGTGCCGAGTTCTTGCCGGTCGACGTCATGGCCCGAGGATCGATCGAGACCTTGCTCGCGGAGGCCCTGGCCAAGTTCGGTCGAGTCGACGCCCTGATCAACGGCGCCGGGGTCAACACCGCCGGGGCGTACTTCGACGCCAAGGATGACGACTGGGACCGCGTGATTACCAGCAACTTGAAGGCGGTCCACTGGGGTTCGCAGATTTTCGGCCGCCACATGGCCGAGCATGGCGGCGGGGCGATCTTGAACGTCGCGAGCGTGTCATCCCACCTCCCTTTGTCTCGGGTGTTCGCCTACTCGGCGTCCAAGGCGGCGGTCGTCAACCTCACCCAGAATGTCGCCCGGGAATTGGCACCGCGGAACGTCCGGGTCAACGCGATCGCCCCCGGCTTTTTCCCCGCCGAGCAGAACCGGAAGATCCTCGATCCGGCCCGGGTCGAGAAGATCCTGGCGCAGACGCCGATGAATCGGTTCGGCGAGCCGGGCGAGCTGGTCGCGACGACGCTCTTGCTCCTGTCGCCTCGCGCCGGGAGTTTCATCACCGGGGCTACCTACTACGTCGACGGCGGTTTCACCGCGATGCGGCTTTGACCCCGGACCCACCCCAAGGAAAAGGCCGACTTGTGATCCGATCCGCAGTGACGATCTCCCTGGTCGAAGAAGCCGCCGCCGGTCCGTTCGTGTTTCACCGTGACCTGGCCAGTACCTGCAAGCAGGCCCAAACGCTCGGTTTCGACGCGGTGGAGCTGTTCTTGCCCTCATCGAAGGCCGTCGACCCCGCTCGGCTCCGGATCTTGCTCAACGATCATGGGCTGGCCCTGGCGGCGGTCGGCACCGGCGCGGGGTGGTTGCGGCACCAGCTCCACCTAACCTTGGCCGACGCCGAGGCGAGGGTCCAGGCTCGGGAATATATCCGGTCGATGATCCACTTCGCCGGCGCGATGCATGCGCCGGCGATCATCGGTTCGATGCAAGGGCGGAGCGGCGACGACGTCCCGCACTCGACCGCGCTCGGGTACCTGGCCGATGCGCTCGAAGACCTCGGCGAAACGTCCAAGTCTTATGGCGTCCCCCTGCTGTTCGAACCGCTCAACCGCTACGAGACGAACCTGATCAACACGCTCGACGCGGGGGTGCGTTTGATCCACTCGATCGAGTCGGGGAATGTTTCGCTCTTGGCCGACTTGTTTCACATGAACATCGAGGAAACCCACTCGGCCGACGCGATCCGATCGGCGGGCCGGTCGATTGGCCACCTCCACTTCGTCGACTCGAATCGGAGGGCCGCCGGGTTCGGCCAGATCGACTTCGCCCCGATCGCCGAGGCATTGCACGAGGTTGGGTTCCAAGGCTTCGCCTCGGCCGAGGCGCTGCCGTACCCCGAGTCTTATGCGGCGGCCTCGCAAACGATCCAGACGTTTCAAAGCTACTTTCGACGCGGGTGAACGATGGGGATTCGCTTTTGGATCGGGAGATTCTTCGAGATCAAGAATTGCAAATTGCAGGATCGCAAATCGCACAAGGATTCGGAACCAAGCTCATTACAGCTTTTGCGATTTGCGATCCTGCAATTTGCAGTCGGAATCTCCAGGTTTCAAAAGCGACACCCTGAACGATGGGGCGATGCGCATGCTCAAGCAGCTTTTGATCCATCCCAAGATCAACGAAGTCCTCGGTCGGGCCGGGCACCATGCTCGCGTGTTGATCGCCGACGGGAACTACCCCAGTTCCTCCAAAAAAGGCCCCAACTCCGAGGTCGTCTGCTTGAACCTGATGCCGGGAGTCGTCAACTGCACCCAGGTCCTCCGCGCGGTGTTGTCGAGCATCCCGGTCGACGCGATCAACACGATGGGCTACGAGACCGAAGGCCCCTACGCCTTGACCGCCGACCCCGAGGCCTGGGACGAGTATCGCCAGGTCGTCGCCGCGAGCGGTTCGTCGGTTTCCCTGGAACCGATCTTCAAGTGGGATTTCTACGAGGCGGTGGAAACCAACGACCACGTCTTGACCATCCAGACCGGCGACCAGCGACCATTCGCCAACATCCTGCTCTCGATCGGCGTCCGGCTCATGGAATCCCGGTCATGAAGCCCATCACGATCGATGCCCACCACCACCTCTGGCGACTCGGCGGCGCCCTCGACTATGCCTGGCTCGACGGTCCCGGCCTCGAGCCGATCCGCCGCTCGTTTGGCCCCGAAGACTTGCTCCCTCGGCTCCAGGGCGAATCGATCGACCGCTCCATCTTCGTGCAAACCCTCGCCGACCTCGACGAAACCCGCTGGGCGCTCGACCAGTCGACGCTCCACCCGTTCATCGCCGGGGTGGTCGGCTGGGTCGACCTCCAAGGCGAAGACTGCCGGCGCCAGGTGGAAGAATTCCAAAACCACCCTCGGTTTGTCGGCGTCCGCCATGTCGTCCACGACGAACCCGACCTCGACTTCATCGTCAGGCCCGAGACGATCCGGGGCTTGCGCATCCTCGAATCCCAATCGATCCCCTATGACCTCCTGCTCCGGGTCGAGCACCTCCACCACGTCCCGACCCTGGCGAAGACCTTGCCGGACCTGCCGATGGTGATCGACCACCTCGCCAAGCCTCATATCAAGGCGAAACGGCTCGAAGGCTGGCTCGGGCCGATCCGCGAGGCGAGCCGCTTCCCCAACGTCTTCTGCAAGCTTTCCGGGATGGTCACCGAGGCTGACTACCGGAAGTGGACCGTCGAGGACCTTCGTCCTTACGTCGAGACGGTGATCGAACTGTTCGGACCGGACCGTTTGATGTTCGGGTCCGACTGGCCGGTCTGCGAGCTTGCCGCTTCCTATGGTCAAGTCCACCAATCGGTCCGAGAACTCCTCCAACCTCTCTCCGAATCGGAAACCGACGCGATCTTCGGGGAGACGGCGGCGAGGTTTTATCACCTCTCCACCGATGGATGACCGGAACTGTCGGCGCTCCGGCGGACCATGAGGCGAAATCGCATCAGCCCCGCGCCGAATCCGAGCAAGGTCGAACGGATGGCTTGAGCCAGACCATTCGTCTGATCGTATCAGAGATAAGGGTCCAACCGTCCACGACGCCGATCTGGCCGATGGCCTGGAACCCCGAGGAGGTGGGACCATGCGTTACTTGCTCGCCTTGATCTGCCCGCCCTTGGCCTTGCTGCTCTGCCGACGCCGGGGGCAATCTTTGGTTTGCTTGATCTTGTGCTTCGCAGCGCTGGCTTCGATGCGATGGGGAATTGGGGTTCTTTTGCTGTTTGGGTGCATCCTTTGGGCGTTCAATGTCGTGGGAGACGACCGAGCCGCCGCCATGTCGGACCGGTTCATCCGGACCGTGAAGCCGATCCCGATGATCCGCGATTGAGATCGGCTCGATCCGGATCGATCAAAGCCCCGGTGGGGAGGGGATCTCTCGTCGAGGGTCGACCAACCCTACGGGGTCGGACCCTTCGGCTCCCTCCCAGGCTGGGGTATCTCGGTCCGGCGATTCATCGCTCGGCGAAGTCAAGGGGTTTGGGTTCGTTTCGCCCCCTTGGCCCGAGGTCGTCGGAGGCTCATCGGCGGGTTGATCCTGATCCGATTTCGGTTGCGATGAATGAATCATTGAGCAAGCCCCCTCGTTTTGAACCTATTTTTGATCTTGTTGCCGGTCCTGAAGCGAAGGATATTTAGCAACCCTCATGCCGTGGGGTTGCGATCGGTATTTGGGTCGAGGTCGCTCGACGATCGAAGATTTCCCTTGAAATCGGCGGACTCGCGACTTTTTCGTTCGCAAGAAGAGAATTGTTTGACGTAAGACATGCGGGCTTCCTGTTTGGCCAGTTGATCTTAGGGCGAGTTCAAAGGCCCCGGCCCATCACGTCTTGGTTGGTGTCACCTTTCAAGGATGGCGAAGTTGTCCATCAGCCGGTCAGTCGGAAGTCCCCGATGTCGGGGCCTCCGATCCGTGCCGATCGTCGATCAAATTCGCGGAGGTCCGCACGATGACGTTTCGGCTCTTGTCCCGGCTGGTGATCGCTTCGGCTTTGACGCTGGCCTTGCCCGGTCGGGGCTTATCTGGATCGGCGATCGGCGACGAAGCGAGCGAGGTCGAACCGCGAAGCGTCGCCGGTTTGGTCGTGGGACTCGATGGCCAGCCGGTCCCCGGGGCGGAGGTCTTCGGCGCGTTCGATCTTGGCGAGAGTCACGTTGGCGGCGGTCTCGGACCCATCCATCGTGCGACGACCGACGCTTCGGGGCATTTTCGACTTGCCTGGCCCGACCTCGCGACCGGCCGAGGGCTGGCCTCGGCCTGGGTGTTCCAACGCGGTTATCGATTGAGTCGGACGTCGGTGCCATCCGGGCAAGCTGGCCCGGCCATCCGGGTGGTCTTGAACCCGGCGTCAAGCCTGGCGGCGGCCTCGCTTCAAGTCGTCGGCCCGGGAGTTGGGCCGATCCCGCTGGCACGGATCATCCCGACGCGCTGGTTTGACGGGGGTCTCGCCGCGACTTCGGCCCGAACCTGGGCGATCCCACCCCCCCTGGGGGACTTGGTCGCGGCCCAGACCGACCCCGATGGTCGAGCCGTCCTCGAAGCCATCCCGGCGCTCCGGTTGTCCGCCGTCGCGGTCGACTCCAGCTTAGGAAGCCAGGTTGCGTCCTGGGATGAGTCGATGGTCGCCCGGCACCGCCAGATCAAGCTCCGAGCGGTCGGGCGAGTCGTCGGTCAGGTCAAGGCGGACGACCCGGCCGCCGTCGACGGCCTGACCGTCCGGGTCACGACCCTGGCGGGACCTCGACCGGTCGGCCTGGCGACCACCTCGACCGACCGATCCGGCCGGTTCGCGATCGACAAGGTCGCGGCGGGTTCGGTCGAAGTCCGCGTCGAACCGCGATCGGGGGGGATCGAACTTCCCGAGAAGGTGGTCCGCCAGGCCCTCGACCCCGGCGGTACCCTGGGCGCCGAGGTTTCGCTCCGGCGAGGCGTCCGGGTCGGTGGCTTCGTCCGGGAACGTGGCCAGGCCCTCGCGGTGGCCGGTGCCTGGATTGCGCTTCGAGGGACGACCGACGCCCCGACGAGTTGGGTTCGGACCGACGGGATGGGGCGGTTCTCGGCGGTGGTCCTCGCCGGCCCGACCTCGGCGGAGGTCGTCGCGGCACCGCTTCCTTTCCTCGTTCCATCGCCGATCGGGAAGTCCCCGCGTTGCGAGGTCCCCGACGCGATCGCCGGGTTCGAGTGGCCGACGATCGAACTCGATCGAGGGGTCGTTTTGCGAGGGCGGGTTGTCGAGGATGCCGGTCAACCCGTCGAGCCCGGCTTCAGCGTCGAAGCTCGCTGGACCCGACGTGTCGGTCGTGCCCACGACGAAGCGGTCGGCGTCGGTTGGGTCTCGGAGGATGGGCGATTCGAGGTCGGGCCGGTCTCTCCGTCGGTCGACGTCGACCTGAGAGTTCAACGCCCTGGCGATCGATCGGGACCTTCCAGCCTTGTCGCGGCCTCGGAGATCGCTCGACCGGTCGAGTTGTCGCTGCCCAAGTCAAGCGCGGCGATCGCCCCGGCGGGCCGGGTGGTCGACTCGACGGGTCGTCCGGTCGCAGGCGCCTTGATCCAGTTCCGGGTCGCCGACGCTCGGGGGGCGACCCAAGGACCCAGGTCGGGGCATCGGATCGCGACCGAGGGGCTTGACGCCGTCGTCACCGATGACCAGGGGCACTTCGAAGCCCCGGCCGGACTCGACGCCCGGCACCGCTACATCGCTTCAGCCGAGGCGAGCGGATGCGAGTCGGGTCGGACCCGAGCGATCTCCGGGCATTCCTCGATCGGGCGCGTTCTTCACTTCCCCGACCTCGTGGTGCATCGCCACTCGAAAGACCCGGTCGTGGTGGTTGGTCGGGTCGTCGGGACCAAACAGGAGCCGATCGGCGGGGTGGCCGTGCGTGATCTCGCTCGGCACCAAGCGATCACCGACGACTCGGGCTGGTTTCGGATCGAAGACTTCGGCGACGGCGGGCCAACATTCCTCTTCGCCCAGCGGTCGGGTTATCGGTTCTTCGGCCGGTCGGTCCTCACCCAGAACGGCGAGGCCGACGAACCGCTCAGCCTGGTCCTGACCCGGCTCGACGAACCGGCGACCGATCGCTCGATGACCCGCCGAGGGGAGGATTTCGCGGCCCAGGTGATGGCGGCGACGCTGGCCCGGTCGGTCGTCAACGCTTTCATCGAGCGCATCCTGGCTCGCAATGATACGGTGTCCACTTCCGTCTTGCTGGAACATCTGGCCAAGCGGGAACCGGGCCGTGTCGCCGCCTGGCTCAAGGCGGGAGTCGTCGCCGACCCGAGGGTGGCCGATGGTCTCCGCTCGATCGCGTCGCGCAAGCTGGCCGAAGCCGACTTCGACGCGGCGGAAGCATTGATCGCTTCGGTCCAAGACCACTCGATTCGCGCCCTGGCGACGCTCGAAGCCGTCGACGCGGCCGGTCGGCTCGAACAGGCCCGGAAAAAAGCTTCGATCGAGCGAGTTGAGCGTGACGCCCGGTCGATCGAAGATTTGGGCCGGCGGGTCGTGGTCATCGCCCGATTGGCCGAGAGCTGGCTGAACCTCGGCGAGGGCGACCAGGCGAGGCGCTGCCTCGACGAAGGGCAGGCGATGACCGAACTGCTGCCGAGGGCGACCTCGGGCGCCAGGGCCTGGTGTGCCCTGATCCAACCCTTGGCCCGGATCGACTCGAAGCTCGCGGGGAAGCGGCTGGAAAACCTGTTCGACCCGAACGACTCGGACCGTTGCCGGCTCTCGGTCGCGCTCAAGCTGGCCCGGGTCGACCCGATCGAAGCGGCCCGGATCTTTCGGCGAATCCGCGACCCGAAGCTCAAGGTCCGGGCCATGCCCGAGCTTTGCCACCTGCTCGCCCTCAAAGACCCGGCGATTGCCCGGAGCCTCCTCGACCCGATCGCGGCGGCCCACCCCTCGGAAGCGGCGTACGCCTTGGGGATGATGGCCGCGAGCCTCGCCAAGGCCGACCGGCAAGCCGCGACGAAATTGCTCAACGAAGCCTTCGCCCGGCTCGAAGCCCTGGTCGAATCAGGCTCATCGGCGACCCTCGACGAAGCGGTCGACCCCGCCGCCATCGCTTCGACACTCCTGCCGATCGTCGAGGCGGTCGACCCATCGATGATCCCCGAGTTTTTCTGGAAAAGTGTCTCCCTCCACATCCCTCGGGTCCGCTTCAGCCCTCGATCCGAAGCGATCCTGGCACTTCTGCTCGACCGCTATGACCCAATCGCCGCCCGCCTCCTGTTCGACCCGAGCCGAATCCAGCGCTCGATGATCGCCCCATCCGACCTCTCCGCCCTGATGATGGCCACCGCCCGCCTCGCTCCCGAGATCGCCCTCTGTTGGGCGGAAAATCGGGCCGAAGCGAACGAACCCCACGCCTCGACCCCTCTCGACGCCGACCAAGCCCACCTCGACCTGATCACCGCCATGACCCTCTCCGATCAGGCCCAACGCGATCAGGCCACCCGCCGATTCCTCAACCTCTGGACGCCCGGCGAATCGCTCCAGGCCAACTGACCGCACAGATTCTTTGGAATCGAAGCCAGATCCCTAGTTTTCGTTCCTAACACCTCTTCCGGACTCGGGCAACCTCGACGGGACGGACCGGCAGCCCGGCGGAATCACGCCGATTGACAGCGGAGTACTGCTGAGCTATTTTGGTAGTACGGTGGTCGTCCGCAACCTCCCAACTGAGAGGACTCAATCGATGTCTTTTCGAGGACAGCAGCGTCGTCCGGCGTTCACGCTCGTCGAGGTACTGGTCGCCGTCTTTATCATCCTCGTGCTCATCGCGCTGTTGTTGCCAGCCGTGCAGTCGGCCCGCGAGGCTGGTCGGCGGCTCCAGTGCGCCAATAACTTGAGGCAGATCGGCATCGCCCTGAACGGCTACGCTGCGGCGGAGGGATCGTTCCCTCCGGGGATGGTCTGTGACGGCTACTCGCTGTATGCTCCGCTGCTGGGGTATCTCGACCAGCGAGCGTTGTACAACTCGATCAACTTCAACGAGCCGAGCACCTACGGCTACCAAAACGACATCAGCGTCGCGCGGTTCGCGAACCACACGGCCAAGATCACAAGGCTGAGCGTCCTCAACTGCCCGAGCGACGCAGGGGCGCCGGGGATTTCGGGCTCGCCGTGGATTCCGGCGACCACGAATTACGCCGGCAACACGGGCTACGGGTTCGAGGGCAAGCGCGGGTACAACGCCGGGGTCTTCGACGCCTGGGGGGCTTCGGTCGCGCCGGCCAAGGTATCCGACGGTTTATCGAACACGGTCGCCTTCTCGGAATGGGTCATTGGGGCGGGCAGCGCCATCGTCTCGGCGGACCGCCTGGGTAACGTCTATCATACCCCCCCGATCGATGACTTCGAGCGCTTCGTCACAGCCTGCGACTCGGGCGAGGGCTTCATCGACGGCCTGCCGTGCGGCAAGCATTGCCTGTGGCTTGATGCGTTCCCAGGCTACACCCTTTACAATCACAACCAGGGGGTCAACAAGCTGTCGTGCTCGGATGGCACTGGCGGCCAGTTCACAACCTCCTACACCGCAGCGAGCCACCACCCCGGCGGGGTCAACTCGGTGTTCCTCGACGGGCACGTCAGCTTCTTCAAGGACACGGCGGCGCGGGCTGTCTGGCGGGGCCTGGGCACCCGGGCCGGCGGAGAGACGGCGGCCTCGGACTGAGCCGGTTACGCCGCCCCAGCGGCGGTGCGGACTCGGGCGCCCGCCGTCTCGATTGGTCGGGAAAAAGGGGACAGAAATTAATAAAATTCGATTAAAATATATATAAAGTGTAACACACAAAGAATATTCTCGACGAAGAAATGTGCCAGGAGCCGATTTATTGAACTCTCGGTTCCTGACACCTTTCCCGCGGCCTAAGGCTTGAGCAAGTGGCACCTAGCCGGGTATGCGGCGATGTTCGAGTGGGTCAACAACCTGAAGCGGGTCACCGACGACTTCTTGAGACTGCTCCTCTGCCTGCCGCGTTCCACCGATCCAGAATCATGAGTCGACAATCTCACTATAACGCGTCAATAGTGTACGAGTTGACTAGCAAGGTAATCGAAGCGGGAGGGCTGATGTTATTCGCATTGAATCATGCGACGGATCGGCCGATCTACGCGCAGATCGGCGACCGGATCAAGTTCGCGGTGGTGGCGGGTTTGTTGAGGCCGGGCGAGCTG
>JAABUX010000764.1_pt1 | contig 52246 bp, 44 predicted proteins | sample 5561851 | NCBI WGS metagenome assembly JAABUX01 (sample SAMN10711883, study PRJNA513361) | rock metagenome | isolation source: Antarctica rocks | place: Antarctica: Victoria Land, Richard Nunatak red sandstone | collected 2016-01-03
TTGCGATGACGGCCGTATCGCAATCGATAACAACGCCGCTGAGCGAGCATTGCGATGCGTGGCGCTCGGACGCAAGAATTACCTCTTCGCCGGCAGCGATGCCGGCGGCGAACGCGCAGCTGCGATTAATAGTTTGCTCGGCAGCGCAAAACTTAATGGCCTCGATCCCGAAGCATTCTTGCGCGAAGTCCTCACGCGCATCGCCGGACATCCAATCAATCGCATCGCGGAACTGCTTCCATGGAACTTGACCGCGGCCAATAATTCACGCTCGGATATGCTTGAGAGCGGCGCTACCCCTCAGCTCTCAACCGTCAAATAGCTTTCGCGGGCATCCAGCCTCGTCGATCCCGTCTTCAGGTTGTCAACACGGCCTTTACTTGACGCTTACCAAGAAACCCGACTTGGCGTGCTTCTCCGAGTCGCTTTGGAACTCGCTATTATCGTCGGACTCAGGTTCGAATCCCGCTGGGGCTACCACGAAGACCTCGCCACGGCCGGGTTTTTTCGCTTGCCGTGAGTAGATTTTGCGCAGTCACTGCAGCCTGCCAGTTGCTTTAGCCTTCTTCAGCCGTCCGATACGGAGGGCGACGCCTCGCTGACGTCGCCCTCTTTGAGACCGTTGCCTTTAACGGACTTCAATCTAGGCTGCCTCCGAGGAACCCCCTGGAAGCGCCTTCCGGGCCTCGATACGGCTGAGCTCCTCATCAACTGCGCAGCGCAGCTTCTTACCTGATGCAATTAGTTTTTCTCGAAGGCCAGCCGAGGTGGCCCTAGCCGCGTCGACGGCAGTGACAATCCGGGTATGGTTGTCGGCGAGTTCCTTGAAGCCCTTAACTGCTTCGGAGATCTCGTCGATGCCAGTCGTGATGGCCACAAGGTCTAGGGATTCGAGTGGCGTCATCGTCGAGCGAGATACGGCTAGAAGACGTGCGTATTCGTAGCCGATCTCGACCAGCGAGCCCGCGACTTCGTAATCGAAGTCTGCTTCGCCAAAGTGAGGCAAACTGACGATGACCTTGTTGCCGGCATAGCCAGCGATCGGTCGGCACTTTGCTGATGGATTCGTGAGAATCCCAATCGCTGATGTAGCTTGGCGACCCTCCATTGCCGCGTCGAGCTCTCGAAGAAGATTCGAAACCGTGACGGATCGCCGATTCTTGGCCTCCACGACAACACGTGTTACCACTCCACGCGTGAACCGCTGATCGAGCGTTGTAACGAAGTCGCCAATCTTGCTTCGGTTCTTTGTTGACGATGGGACGTCACGCACATCGTCAAAGGACTCGCCGTGGATGGCGGCAATCGGCGAGATTACGTCGCTTAGGAAGCCTTCGAGGCCGCGACCCGCGTTCAAAGGTAGGGCTCGCCGAGCTTGGCTGACTTGGGTCTGGGCCTCGACCTGCGTTTTGAGCTTAGCGACTTCCACGACGATGGCGCGGACGTCACGATGGACCTTGGCCATTGGGCTTGTGTCGTCGGCAAGGTTCATCATTCCGCGGACCTCATCGATCATCGCCTTCGACCCTTTTGCAAAGTCGAGTCGGGTGAGTTCTCGAAAGGCTTGCAGCTCTTTCGAATCCGGACCAAGATGCCGGGCCAGGGTCTCGTCGAGGGCCCCAAGCATCTGACCGAATGGTCCCGTAGGCGCGAGGTGCGCCTCCATCACCGCCTTCACGTCCTTCGAAGCGCCAAGAGCGTAAGCACTTGCGGCTTTGACGGAGTTGTCGAGTTGGTCGGAGAGCGCCATTAAAGCGCCGTTCCCCTTCGCACCCGCAAGTGCACGGTACCCCGTGCTGATCGCGGCGTTGTGCACATCAATACGATCTTTCGGGTCAACGCCTCGAATGTATTCGGCGGCGAACTCGTCGTTTGTTGCGACTGCAGAGTAGAGTAGAGCGCCTTCTGGGCGCACGTAGTCAGGCGTGTTCACAAGTTAGGCTCCTTCGAGCAGTAGTGGAAGTGAACGGCCCAGCCTGCTATACTCTTCTCTAGGGACTGGAATCCTGAGATGAGGGCTGGCTGCAAGGCGAGCCCTCATTCTTTTCTATGAGGGCTCGTCGAGGACGTTTCCTTCCAAGAAGGAGCGTCGACCGCCAGAGAATCATAGCATACTCCAGCCCTTCGGCAAGTCAAATCTACCTCTCGCTCTCGCAAGTCGATGCAAATCGTAGCTGCAATCGGTATCGGCTACGGGCAACGGCACGATGCACGACCCAGAAGAAGACTCCAGGACAAGCACAAAAAGCGGGAGTTTTGTTCAGGTTGCCTTAAGCAAAGTTCAAAACATATGGAGGATCGCCCCGGTGCCGATCGACAATGCTAGGCTCGTAATTCAAAATGGTAACCAGTGGCCGAAAGAAAGGTCTATTGCGCCCTTCTTTGGGCTCCCAGCATGGTGGCGACGGTTCATGTTTTACACCGAAGTCTTGACGGCGCGGGACGTAACCGTGTACCTCTACATCTGCTCTGTGATGGATCCCAACGCAGTTGCCTATCCCGCTATCGACCAAATTCAAGAAGACATGGGCATCAAGAGCCGATCAATCGTGATGGACTCGATCGAGAGATTGGTCGACCGTGGGTTTTTGCTTCAGTCGTCCGAATCTCACGTTGGTCGATATATCGGAAAGAGAACTGTCTTCCAGCGGCCCTCTCCCCATCACACGCTGTTGACGTTGCTTCAGGCAAATGGCGACCGTGGGCCGTTGATCGACGAGGAACTTTATCCGCTCGCCGCTGTGCAGAGTCGCGAAGGACGACCTGATAAAGCCGAACGGGAGAAACTTGCAAAGGCAAGCGATGAGGTGGTGTCAGCCGGTTTACGAAAACTTATAGGCCTCGATGCGTATGTGGTGTATGCTCAGATGGGTACGAAGGAGCGGAAAAAACGGGCTCTCGTGAGTTCGCTACAAAAACAGCTAAATGCTGCTATGGAGAACGCGCAAGCCGCCTCGATTCGTGCACAATTTCGTTTAAGTCGCCCTGAGAATCTGCCTACTGAATTGGAGCAACTCTTGCAGGAGGAAGAGGAATCACAAGAAGCTTCCCGTTCCGCCGTGCCCTTCTAAGCCGTTCCATCATCGACATCAGACCAGTTAAGTCGCTTTGCGCGTCAGGTTGGCGGAAATTGCAGTAAAGCAGTTATTGTCTATTTCTATCCAACTCCCTCAGAGCCTGAGCCATTTGCATTGCTTATCGGCGCTTTTAGCGAGTCACCGAGGCAAAATAAGCCAACGCGATCGTAAGGGCAGTCGAAACCTGTCGGACCCTTTGCCTCCACGCCTCAACGCGTGAGTCGCGAGCAGGGCGACGGCACCGTGCGTCGTGAACGGCGCGCGCATGCGACGTACGAACCTGCGTGTCTTTCTCGCCGTGGCGGCCGCGCTCTGCGTCTTCTCTGTGCCGCACGCCGCGCCGGCCGCGCGTGCGCTCGCGCCGAACGCATTCTCGGGTACGACGCCGGACGGCCGTCCGATCCGGCCTGCGGGGTTCGTCACGCAGGTGGGCCGCTTCGCCTCGTCGGTCGCGCTCTCGCCGGACGGAGCCTGGCTCGCGGTGCTCTCGCAGGACGACGGCGCGATCGACCTGCTGGACTCGCGCGAGACGCGTATCGTCGATCGGATCTTCGTGCCCTCGGCGACCGGCATGACGTGGACGACCGACGGCCTCTACGTGACGGGGGGCTACCGCGGCACGATCGCACGCTTCACCTACGACGGGGCGGCCTCCAAGCGCCGGCCCGTCTTTGCCATGCGCGACGACGTACGGGTGGGGCCGGGACTGCTGAACGGCGTGGTCGAGGACCCGGCGACGCACCGGATCATCGTCGCGCGCGGCGCGGAGCGCGAGGTCGTCGTGATCGACGATCGCTCGAGCGCCGTCGTCGCGACCCTGAAGACGACGGGCCAGCCGTTCGGGGTCGCGCTCGCCGGGAACGCCCTCTTCGCGACGATCTACGACGGTGACCACGTCGACGCGTGGCACGCCCTCACGGGCGACCCGGCGAGCATCGTCACGGGGCCGCACCCGACCGCGATCCTGACGGACGGCACGCACATCTATGTCGCGAACGCCGACGGCCACGACGTCGCGGAGATCGATCCCGCTCGATTCGCCGTCACCCGTCACTTCGAACTCGGCCGTACGGCGAACGCGCCGCCGGGTCAGACGCCGGCCGGCATGGCGCTCTCGGATGATGGCAAGCAGTTGTTCGTCGCCGAGTCGGGCTTCGACGACGTCGCCGTCGTCGACACGTCGTCGGCCCGCGTCCTCGCACGTATCCCGACCGGTTGGTATCCGATGGCCGTCGCCTTTGCCAACCGAACCACCGTCGGAAAGAAGGACCCGACGCAGAAACCGCAGCTCTGGGTCGCGAGCGCGAAGGGCCTCGGCGCGCAGTCCGACACGGGCGGCGAAGACAACGCGGACTACGTCGGCATCGTGCAACATCTCGTCGTCGAGCCTGCGCGGTTCGCCGCGTGGAATGCGGACGCTAGAGCGTCCGCGACAAAGCCCGCGACCGCTTCGGCCGGGCTGCCGCCGATCCGGCACGTCGTCTTCGTCGTGAAAGAGAACAAGCACTTCGACGAGGAGTTCGGCGACGAACTGCGCGCGAACGCCGATCCCGCTCTCGTCCTCTACGGCCGGCGGTACACGCCGAACGCCCACGCCCTCGCCGAACGCTACACGCTCTTCGACGACTTCATGGGTGACGGCGAGGCCAGCGTCTACGGTCATTCATGGACGACGCAGTCGCTCTGCAACGACTACAACGAACGGAACGCCCACTCGCGAGGGGAGACGGCCCTCGCGCTTCCGCGCGTCGCCTACTCGATCTGGCCGTACGCCGAGACGGGCGACGACTCGCTCCCCGCCTCGGTGATGGATTTCGACTGGTTCACGAATCTGGACGCCTTGCCGCAAGGACCGCGCACGAATACGAGCGGCGTCTTCGGGCCGCGCGGCGAGTTGATCGACGAGCTGCAGCGCCGCGGCAGAACGTTTCGCGTCTACGGCGAGCAGATGACGATGCTTCCGAGCGGAGCGATCGCCCCCGGACTCGCCGCCCACGCCGCGCGCGACTACCCCGGCACGCACATCGATTTCGGAACGCTCGACACGCAGCGTGCGAACCTCTTCGCAGCCGATCTCGCGAAGAACGGCCTAGCGCAATATACCTACCTGACGCTTCCGACCGATCACACGACGGGAAGCGACCCGGGCTTCCTCACGCCGGCATCGTACGTGACCAATAACGATGAGGCGCTCGGCCGGATCGTCGAGACGCTCTCGAAACGGCCGGAGTGGCGGACGACGATCGTCATCGTCGCGACGGACGATCCGTCCGGCACGGGCGATCACCTCAGCAGTCAGCGCATGCCCGCCTTCGCGATCGGTCCGTACGTCAAGCGCGGCTCGGTCGACAGCACGCACTATTCGTTCCCCTCCGTGCTCCGCACGGTCGAAGCGCTCTTCGGGCTGCAGCCGCTCTCGATCTACGACGCGGACGCAGCGCCCATGACCGCCGCGTTCGCCCGTCAACCCGACGTATCGCCGTACGTCGCGATCCCCTCGAACTTCCCGCTCGTCAAGAACCCCGGCAAGACCGCGTCACTCTCGTTTCCGATCGACGGACCGGAGGCTTCGCGGATCCCGAACGAGGAGTGGACGTCGATCAAAGGCGCGACGACCCTCGCCGCACACGAGCGGTACGTCCGGCGCTTAGCGGAGAGCGGCGACCCGCCGGTCGACGGCGTACGGCACGATCTCGCCCAAGTCGTTGCGGCCGGCGCCCTGGCCGACCGACGGCGGTCGGAACCGCGCGCGGTTCGATGAGAAGTCGTGCGAGTCGAACACCACGCGCATCCGCATCTCCGGGCCGCTCGCGACGAGGTCTTGGCCGCGCGGCCAGGGTCCCCCCACTTTTTGGAACCGATGTTCGTGGCAATCTCGCGTGATCGATGACGGCGCCGTGCCGATTCGTGAGGTGCCGATCGATTCGAAGAGATCTACTCGAAGACCTCGATCCCGTCATAACGCGCTCAAAATCAGCCGAGCGTCGAGAGGTCCGGAAATCCGTCGGGAGCGTCGCCCCAGGTGCGCACGTCGTTGTCATAGGGATCGACGAAGACGACGTACCCGACACCCTCGGCGAACCACGTCTCGCATTTGGCAATCGCGCTCGCGCGGCGATCGGTCTTCGATCGAAGCTCGACGACCACGGCAGGCACGAGCGGAATCATGCCTTCCTGCCGGTCCGCGCTCAGGCGCTCCCATTCCTCGAGCGCGACGAGTGACGCATCCGGCGATAGCAAATCTCCATTCGGTAACGAGAATCCCGTACTGGAGTCGAAGGACGCGTAGCCATGTGCTTCGGCGAACTCCTCGAGGTCGTGAGCGAGGCGAGCGTTCCTGCGCCCCGTACGACCTCCGGTCGGAGGGCTCACGAGGAGCGATCCGCCGTAACGCTCGACTCGCCAGCCCGGGTTCGCGCGCCCGATTTCGAGTAGCGCCTCATCGGTTAGTGGTACTTGGAGAGCGAACACGCAACCGTCACCTCGTGTTCGCCCCTATTCGCACGTGATGGCGCGTGCCCCGTCTTCGGCGCCGCTTCACCAGCTCCGGCGCGTAGGGTCCCAAGCCCGGTAGCAGGCGCAAGCGGCGATCGAGCTCGTCGTCGGGCAACTCCGCAGGAGGCGCGTCGCGCAGCGCTTCGAGATCGAGCGATCCGTCCGCGACGCTCGCGGCGTTCGCGCGGAAACACGGCGCATTAGCATAAAGTTGCTATATCGCGCAGCACGGTCTCGTCGCCCGCGTTCACCGAGGCCAGATCCGACACGATCGGCCGCTTCGCGCCTCGTCATTGCCGAACGCGCGCCGGCCGGCGTTCACGACGGCTGGATCGAGACGACCTCGGCGAGCGGATGCGTGATGACGCCGCTCGCCGGTTGCTTTGCGCCCGGGCCGCTCTCCGTATCGATCGAGATCGACTCGGGATCGAGCGCGACGATCTTGCCCTCGCCGAGCAACGGTTCGCCGCCCGCCGGTAAGATCTCGAAAAAGACACGGCGGTCGTGAAAGCGCCGGAGATCCTCAAACGTCATGGTCGCGCTGTACCCGCATGTCGTCCCGTCGCCGCGCGCGAATGGAACGCCATGCGCCCGCATCGCCGCACGATCGTCCTCTCCTCGTTGCTCGCCCTCGCCCTCGGCACCGCCTGCACCGCGGCGGCGGGGCTCGCTCCGCAGCCGACCGTTCCGAATGGTTTCACGATCGAGATCGTGGCGCGGCTCGACGGGCCGCGCGAACTCGCCGCCGCGCCGAACGGCGACCTGATCGTCGGCACGAACGGCGATCGCATCGCGATCGTGCCGCATGCCGACGGCACGCCGGGCGCGGTCACGACGTTCGCGCGCGTCGGCGACGCGCCCGCCGCCGGCGTTGCACTCGCGGGCGACACGCTCTACATCGGTTCGCAGTTCGGCGTCTGGCGTGTGCCCTACCACGCAGGTGAGGTGAGCGCGAGTCGAGCCCCCGAGAAGATCGCCTCCGTCCGCACGAGCGGCCGTTCGAGCGATCACGTGACGACGAGCGTCGCCCTCGCCGACGGCACGCTGTACGCCAGCGTCGGTTCGTCGTGCAACGCCTGCGACCCCGAACTCGATGCGACGCGCGCGTCGATCCGCGCGATGCATCCGGACGGATCGGACGAGCGCGCGCGTGCCGTCCACATCCGAAATGCGATCGCGCTCGCCGTCGATCCGGCGACGCAACAACTCTGGGCGGGCGTCGCGGGCCAGGACGAACTCACGCACGGCCATCCGTACGAGATCTTCGACGACGTCAGCGCGCAGTCGAAACCCGTCGCCGACTATGGCTGGCCGCACTGCTACGAGGACCGCAGACCCGTCGAGGCGACGCGAACGTGCGCCGGCGTCGCGGTGCCGCGCGTCGTCCTGCCCGCCTACGAAACGCCGATCGGGGCGGCCTTCTATCCCGCGGAGACGCACGGCGCGCACGCGTTTCCGCAGGGCTTCCGCGGCGGCGCCTTCGTCGCGCTGCACGGCTCGTGGCACCGGCCGCTCGTGCCGCCGCGCGTCGTCTTCGTGCCGCTCCATCACGACGAGCCGGCGGCCGGCGTCGACTGGAACGACCCAAACGTCCAGTGGCACGAATTTGCTAGCGGCTTCCAAACGGCCGACGGGACGCGGATCGGACGGCCGACCGGCGTCGCGGTCGGCGCCGACGGCTCACTCTTCGTCGCCGACGACGGCGCCGGCGTCATCTACCGCATCCGGCCGGTCGCCGCCTCGAGCGTGAGCTCGAGGTCCGCACGCGTGCCTGCCGCGCGCGGACCGAAAACCGCGGGCGCCGGCCGCAACCGGCCGCCCGCGACCTCGTAGCCGCGCAACCGCAGAGCGAACGGAGCGCCCGCGCGACCGAGCGGCAGGCGTAGCGAGAGGTCGCTAACGACGAGCGCCGTCGGCGCGAGGGCGTTCGGCGCATCGAAATACGTCGCCCCAAGCGCCGCCTCGATGCCGCCGGGCGTCCGCAGCGTGACGGCGGCGCGCGCGCGCAGCGCGGCGCCGGACTCCGTCGCCGGCGCGAGGCCGAGGGCGGCGGCGAGCGGCGTCGTCGCCGGATCGCGCTCGGGCGTCGCCGTGCCGAAGCGGCGAATCCGCGTCAGGGCGGCCGAGAGATCGACGCCGAGGCCCCGCGACCGCGTCGTCGCGTATCGAGCCGCGAGGCCCGTGGCGGCCTCATCCGACTGCGCGGCGAACCGGTTCCGTTCGCGCAGGTCGAAGACGTCGACCGCGAGCGTCGCCGTGGCCGTCGTTCTCGCGAGCGACGCCGACCGCGAGAGCGCCGTTGCGGGCGTCGCGAGCGATGGCGCGGTCGCGGCCGTCGCGCCCGCAACGAGGTCGAGCGGCGCGGGCTCGGTCCCGGTCGCCGTCGTCAGCCGGAGCGCCCATGGCGAGGGCAGATCGACGGCGAGCGTCGCCGAGGTGTCGTCCCGCGTTCCGATCAGCGTCCCGGAGCGCCGGCTCTCCACCACCTCGACCTTCATTGCCGGTGAGAGCGCGTAGGCGCTTCGCAGGCCGAGCGCCGTCGCGCGCCGTGCGGCCTGCGAGCCGCCCGCGTACCGCGCCTCCTCCGCATCACGGAGATACGTGAGAGCGAAGCCGGCCTGCGCGAGCGTACCGTCGTAGGTGAATGCGACGCCGTGCAGGCGATCGTCGACCGGCGCCACGGCGGCCCCGAAGGCGCTATCGTAAACGCGAAGGCCGACGCGCGCCGCGCCGAGGGAGGTCGTGAGGCCGGCGGAGCGGACCGAGACGGAGCAGCCGCCCGTTGCAAGACAGCCGCCGTCGTCGAACCGGTACGCTGCGGCCTCGAGGTTCGTCTCGGGGGAGAGCTGCAGACGGGCTTCGATCGACCGTGCGCGGATCGCCAGGGTCGCCGCTCCGAGACGAGCGCCTGCCGTGAGCGGCCCGAGGCGCTCGCCCGCGTCGAGCGAGGTATCGAGGCCGCGGGCGCCTTCACCCGCACGCGCCGCGAGGCCGGCGGCCGCGGCCGCGGGTCCCGTCTGCAGCGCGAGAAGGCCGCCCGTGCCGGGGTCGGGCCGGCTCAAGGCGGCCGCTCCGATGCCGAGGGTGAAGGCGGAGACGAGCGCGGGATCGCGGGCGAGCACGAGCGATCCTCGGAGGGCATCCGGCAGCGGCACGCCGTCGATCCGTTCGAAGAGTCCGCGCAGGTCGCCACCCGCCGTACGGATGCCGCCGGCTCCTCGGAGCGACGAAACCTCCGCGAATGGCACCACGGCCATGGCGACGGCGGGCGCGGGATCCCCGGGAACGAGCGATGCCGTCGTTGCGCTGCGATCCGCGAGCTCCGCGCCGAGCTCCGATGCGACGAGTTGGAGCGCGACGAACCGCACGTCGGCGTGTCGGCCGCTCCCCTCCGAAGCCGGCCGCGGCGCCGTGACGACGACGCTCTCTTCGTTCGAGCGACCGTCCGGCGTGCGCGCACGCACGACGTAGCGGCCCGCCGGCACGGCGGCGAACGTCACGATGCCGGAGAGCGCGGTCGCGCCCGTCCGCTCCGCCGCACCGGCGATCGCAACGATGCTTCCGGCGACGGGCCGCCCGCTCGCGTCGCGCACCGCGACCGTGATCGTACACGGTCCGATCGCCGGGGCCTCGGCACGAGCAACAGCCGCCGTCACGTGTGTGACGGCGGCTGCTACGACTGCGAACGTGAAGAGCGATCGGTCAGGCATCGAACGGGTCGCATACGCGATCGGGTTCGACCCTTCATGCCGGGGCTAGTTCGTGTTCTGGGCGCTCCAGCTCTCGGTCGTGTTCTGCTTCGCGAGCTCCGCCGCCGTGATCACGACGTTCTCGCCATCGTCTTGCAACTCTTGAAGAACGACTGATGGCATGACCTTGCTGATCTCGACGATCAGCGGCGCGACGTCGTCCAGACCGCGCTTCGCAAGTGACGCCGTCACCTGGTCGCCGAGGCCGAGCGCCGTCGTATGCAACATCGTAAAGCTGATCGCCGCAAGGCCGAGCGCCGTGTAATCGTCCCGCAGACTCTTCGAAACCTTCGTCGAACGAACTTGGCCGACGGCCGCCGCGCCGACACCGAGGATCGAGGCCCATGCCGACTTGATGGCATGGTCGCCCGACCCGCCGAGCGCTTTCAGGTGCGCGTCGAGGGCCTGATGCTGCGCTGCCGTCACGCTCTTCACGCGCTGCAGCGTCGCCATTGCCTGCGGAAACTTCGCCGCATCCGGGCCCTTGAGCTGCGCGTCGATCGGCGCGTTCAAGTGCTGGAACAAGGCCACCATGTCGCTGACGTAGGTCTTGATCAGATGCTTCTCGGTACCGGTCTCTTGGGCAAAATTCGATTGGCTCATGTTGGGCCGTGTACCCGCATATCCGGCGCTCACAACAGGCGAGCGTCATCCGCCGAGGCGGCGGCCGTCGGCCGGCCGGCCGGGCCCGCATCGGTTGCGAGAACGACGCGGGCGTGCGACCCGTCCTCCGCGCGGCGCGTGATCTGGAAATCACTCGCGAGCCGCGAGATGAGGAACAGGCCGCGGCCGTTTTCGCTGAACGAGTCACGCGGGAGCGTCGGTGCGACGTCGAAGCCATGGCCTCGATCGATCACGTGCACGACGATTGCCTCCCGTTGCCGGTCGAAAACGATCTCGGCACGCCCCGGCGCGTGACGCACGACGTTGCCGAGCAGTTCGCCGACGATCAGCTCCGCTGCGATCAAGGCTTCGGCGTCGACGTGCGCGGCGAGGAGACGCGCGACGAAGTCCCGCCGGGCGTGGTGGGCTTGCTCTGCGTTCGAGAGATCGAAGCGCATCGTGAAGCGATCGCCCGGCCCGGGAGGCTCGGCTCGCGCGGTGCGCGCGGCGACCGTCATGATCGCGACGTCGTCGCGCGATCCGGAGCCGGCGAGCCGCTCGTAGAGCGCGGCGGCGAGATCGGGGACGAGGATCATCTCGGGATCGGCGAGCGCGGCACGGAGCCGCGACTCGCCTTCGATCGGATCGCGCGTCGCCTCCGTCAGACCGTCGGTGTAGAAGACGAGGACCGAACCTTCGTCGAGTTCGATCGTCTGCGTCCCGCCCTCCATCGGCCGGCGCAAGCCGAGCGGCAGCGACGAGGCGCCGAGCGCCACGATCGACCCGTCTCCGCGGCGCAGGAACGGCGGCGGATGCCCCGCCGATGCGAACGTGAAATCGAGCGTCACGGGATCGAGGACGCCGACGAAGGCCGTGACGAACCGCTCGGGGGCGTCGGCGCGCAAGACTTTGTCAGCAGCGTCGAGCATGAGCGCGGGATCGGCCTGCACCTGAGCGATCCCTCTGATGATCTGACGCATACTTGCCATCGTGACGGCGGCTGCGAGGCCGTTGCCCGCGACGTCGCCGATCGAGACGACGATGCGGCCGTCGTACAGCCGCAAGGCGTCGTACCAGTCACCGCCGACCTGCGCTTCGCTCGAACCCGGGCGGTAGACGGCGCGGTACGTGAAGTCGCCGTCGGCCGGCAGCGACGCCGGCAGGAGCGCCGTCTGCAGGACGGTCGAGACGCGGTGCTCGCGTTCGTAGGCACCGGCGTTCGCGACCGCGAGCGCTCCCCGCTGAGCGATCTCTTCCAAGAGATCGAGATCCGCCGTACCGTAGCCCGGACGCTCGACGCGCGCGACCGTGAGGGCACCGTAGATCTTGCCATGTGCCCGGAGCGGGACCGAGGCGCGGGCGCGGAAGGCGAGCGTGCCGACGGCGCGCGTCGGATCGCCGGCGCGTCCGCGCAGCGTCACGCGCGCGTCATCGGAGGCGTGGACTTCGAGGTAGGGCCGCCCCGAGCCGACGGCGGCCGTCGCTCCGGCATCCCAATCCGAGCCACCGGCGACACCGACGAGGGCGGCGAGCGCATCGGCTCGGTCCGGGTCGCGGTGCTGCGTCGCGATCGGCACGAGCAGGCCGCCGGGTTGCGCGAGATGGATCACGGCCCAGTCGGCCTGCGCCGGGACGATCAAGCGCAGGAGCGCTGCGAGCGTCTCGCCCGAGTCGAGCGATTCGCTGAGCGCACGGCTCGCCTCGGCGACGAAGCGCAGCCGCTCCGCGCGGCGCTGCAGCTCCGCCTGCGCGTACGCATTTTCGAGCGAGAGCGCCGTGCGGCGCGCGATCTCTTCGGCCGCTTCGACGTCTCCCGCGGATTGTACGAGCGCTCGCGCGGATTTGGCGAAATAGAGCGCGCCGAGCACCCCTTCGCGGCCGATGACCGGCACGGCGAAGAGGGAGGCGAAGCCGGCCGCTTCGACCGCGGGCCGGCGCGCCGGCGCGACGTTCGCCTCGACGTACGCGGCGTCGATCGAGGGAACGAGCCCGGGTTTGCCGAGGAACACGTCGGCGAGACCGCCGGCGCGTGCGAGCTCCTCCGCGAAATGCTTCCCGAGAAGCGCCTGCAGTTCGTCATCGCGGCCTCCGTCGACGTGCGCGACTGCGCCGATCGTCGGACGGCCCTCCTCGACGAGCACGACCGCGGACCAGTCGCCGAGCGCCGGCACGACGCTACGCGCGAGCGCGCGCAGCCGCACGTCGAGGGAACCGGCGCCGCCGAGCGCGCGACTCGCCTCGGAGAGCGTGCGCTGCCGTTCGCTCTCGCGGGCCTGGTCGTCGACGTCCGTGCAGGTACCGACATATGACGAGATCGTGCCATCCGCCTCCCGGACCGCGGAGGAGCGGCAGAGGAACCAGCGACTGGCGCCGTCGCTGCCGCGCCGCATGCGCAGCCGCGCTTCGAACGGCGCGCCGCCGCCGCTGACAGCTCGTTGCCAGGCCGTACGAGCCGCGTCGAGCGCCGCCTGCTCCGTTGCGGCAAACCAACCGGCGCCGGTCGCCTCCTCGGCGCTGAGGCCCGTATATTCGAACCACGGCCGGTTGACGTACGTCGTGCGGCCGTCGCGGTCGGTGACAAACATCAACTGCGGCAGGACGTCGCGAAGCGCCTCGACGGCGTTCGGAGCGAATCCCGAGCCGTCTAGCTGCACGACGAGCGAGCCGAGGCGTTCACGTCCTTACCGTTCCCACGCGGCCGCGCGCCAACCGCGGGAGATCCGCGAGCGCGGCGAGGACGTCGTCGACGCCGATCGCCGCGAGACCCGGATCCAGCCGTGTGCCGTGCGGATCGCCGGGCATGCCGCGCCACAGGACACGGTGGCAGGGCCGGGCCGGCGGACCCCACTGCCGCGGCGGGGTCGGACCGAAGAGCACGACCGACGGCGTCCCGAACGCCGTCGCGAGATGCGCGATGCCGGTGTCGCCGCAGACGACGCGGCCGGCGTGCGCGACGAGCGCGGCGAGGTCGAGCGCGGAGGTCCGGCCCGCGACGACCTCGCTCTCGACGAGGCCGGCGCACCGCGCGACTTCGAGCGCGAGCGGGCGCTCCGCGAGCGAGCCGGTGACGAGGACGCGCCGCCCACGCCGCCGCTCGTCCCGCGCGACGGCGGCGAACCGCTCCGCCGGCCAGCGGCGCGCGCCGCTCTGCGCTCCCGGATGGACGATCGTCGCATTCCGCGCATCCGCGCGGAGCGCCGGCGGCGCGAGTGCGAGGTCGGCCGGATCGGCCGCGATGCCCGCGTGGGCAAGCATCCGGCACCAGCGTGCGACCTCGTGTTCGCCCGCGTCCCAGGCCGCCCCGCCGCGCGTCTCCGGCACCTCCGCGCAGGCGAAAGCGATCAGCCGCTCGGCTCCGCTCGCGACGAGCACGCGCTGAGAGGCGGGACCCCGGCCGTGCAGATCGACGGCGAGCGCGGCACGGCGCAGCACCGGCGGCAGCGGCGCGAGCGGCCGCACGTCGACGGCTGCAGCGAAGGCACCGGTCAGCGCGGCGAGGTCGTGCAACGCTCGCGGCGCGGCGAGCACCCGGCGATGCTCCGGATACGCACGCGCGAGCGCGCGATAGGCCGGAACGGCGGTCAAGAAGTCGCCGAGTCCGAGCGGTCGCAACACGACGAGCAGCGGCGCCGGCGTCACGCGGTCGTTTCGCGCGCCGCCGTCGACCGCGCGACGAGCGCGCGGTAGACGGACTCCGTCTGCTCCGCGACGGTGGCCCAGGTGTAGCGGCGCTCGACGCGCCGGCGGCCGGCGGCGCCCATCGTCGCCCGCAGCGGGCGGTCGGCGAGCAGGCGCGCGAGGGCCTCCGCGAGCGCGAGCGGCGCGGAGGCCGGTACGTGCAGTCCCGTGACGCCGTCGACCACGGTGTCGACGAGTCCGCCGACGCGCGAGACGACGACGGGGCGCGCGCAGGCCATCGCCTCCAGCGGCACGATGCCGAACGGCTCGTAGCGCGGTACGCAGACGACGACGTCGGCCGCGCCGAGAAAGGCCGCGACCTGCGCGCGCCCGACGGGACCGGCGAAGCGGACGCGGTCGGCGACCCCGGCCGAGCGCGCGACCTCGCACAAGCGCGCGAGCTCCGGGTCCGCGGCGAAGGCGCAGCCGTCCCCGCCGCCGGCGACGACGAGCTCCGCATCCGCGAGATGCGCGAGCGCGCGAATGACGTCGGCGATGCCCTTGCGTTCCACGAGCCGGCTGAGCGTGACGATGCGGGGCCGCTCGCGCGCCCGGGCCGCCGGCGGGACGTCGAACTGCTCGAGCGCGACGCCGCAGGGGACGAGCTTCAAATCGCGCGCGCCGCCGGTGCGGCGATGCGCGAAGACCTCGGCCGACGACGTCGCGACGATGGCGCCTGCCGCGCAGAGCAGCTCGCGTTCGAGCGCGACGCGCGTCCGCGGACTGGGATCCTCCGCGCCTTGATGACGCCGTTTCTCCGCGCCGAGCGCGTGATAGGTGAGCGCCCAGGGCAGATCGAGCGCCCGGGCGGCGCGCCGCGTCGCGAGCCCCGACATCCAGAAGTGCGCGTGCGCGACGTCCGGCGGGTCTGCGCGCCACGCGCGCGCGAGCTCGTCGCCGAAGCGGTCCATGTAGGGCAGCAGGGCGTCTTTCGGAAGCGCCTCCGGCGGCCCGGCGTCGACGTGGATCACCTCGACGTTGGGCAGGACGGCGACGCTCGCCGGGAGCGCTCGCGCGTCGCGGCGCGTGTAGACACGCACGCGATGGCCGCGGGCGCCGAGCGCGCGGGCGAGCTCCGCCACGTGGACGTTCTGGCCGCCGGCGTCGACGCCGCCGAGCGCCGCGAGCGGACTCGCATGCTCCGAGACGAGCGCGATCCTCACCGGGTCACCTCTTCGAACACGTCGTTCCAATCATGCAAGAAACGGCCAAGGCCGTAGCGGGCGAGAGCCGCCGTCCGGGCACGCGCGCCCATCGCGCGCGCGAGTTCGGCGTCGCGCACGAGCGTCGCGAACCCCTCGGCGAGCCGGTCGACGTTCGTCGAGACGAAGCCGCAGCCGGACGGCACGGCCTCCGGGACCTCGGTCGTCGCGAGTGCGACGACCGGCATCCCGAGCATCATCGCTTCGATCAACGCGAGCCCGAGCGACGTCCAGCGGAACGGATGCACGTACGCACGCCGCCGCGCCATCTCGGCGTGCAGCCGCTCCTGTGGCAGATCCTCGTACCCGCCGAGGCTCGCCGCATCCATGCCGAACAGATCGACCGGCGCGACCTCGGCGAACCGGGCGAGGAGGTCGGTGCCGCTGTACCGTCCGCGGCGACGCGCCTCGTTGATGGCGACGGCGGCGTGGGGCAGCTCGCCCGTGTAGCGCTCGCCGGGATCGGCGACGCCGTGTTCGATCACGCGCGTGCGCGTCGAACCCGCGTCGTAGAAGAGCGCGTTGAAATGGGTCACGTGAACGAGCGTCAGATCGTCCCGGTCCGCGACGGCGTGCGGCGTGAGCGGAACCTCCGACCACGGCGCGTCGTGCTCGAGGTAGACGGCGGCATAATCGCGTCCGGCGACGCGGTCGCCGAGCCACTCGTCATGCCAGGCGCCGAGCTCCTCGGCACGCTGGAAGACGACGACGTCGTACGGCGTCCGCCGCGAAGTCGCAGCGTCGATCTCGACGGCCGCCGGAGGCCAGTCCCAGGTGCGCGCGCGCCCGCGGCCCGCCGGTCCCCGGTTCGGTTCGACTGGCAGATAGTAGGTATGCGGACCCTGGAGGAGCGCTGTCGCGTACGAGCCGTGAACGTGCCAGACCAGCACGTTCACCTCCGCACGGCGGCGACGGCGGCACGATTCGCCGGAGCGAGCTCGCTCAGCGCCGCGAGCACTTCCGCGACTTCGACGTCGCCGAGACACGGCTGTCCCGGGATCGGACAGGTTCTTGCCCGACAGCCGGCACACGCGATACCGTGGACCCCCAGCAGCGCGTGGGGCACGCGCCAGGGCCGGAACCGCACGGGCGGAATCGTCGGCGCGAAGAGCGAGACGACGGGCGTGCCGACGGCCGCCGCGACGTGAGCGCCCGCCGTGTTGCCGACGACGATCGCGCGCGCGTCGCGGACGACGGCGGCGTAGGCGGCGAAGCTGCGGTCGCAGACGACCGTCGCCTCTCCATCCGATACGAACGCGCAGAGCGCGCGCTCGGCGGCCGAACCCGTGACGAGCACGCGCTCTCCGCGCGCCGCGAGCGCAGCGACGAGCGATCGATTTTTGTCAGCGGACCAGGCGCGCGCCGGAACGGTCGCGCCCGGATGGACGACGACGTAGGACTCCGGCAGCGAGCGATCGCGCGCGGGCAGCGCCTGCAGCTCTAGCCGGTCGTCCGGCGGCGGCGGGATCCCCGCTGCCGCGAGCAGGCGCAGATTGCGCTCGACTTCGTGGATGTCGTCCGGCGCCGCGGCGCGCGTGTCGAGCAGCGAGCCCGGATAATCGACCGAGACGGCGTGGACGCGCGGCACGCCCGCGAGCCGCAGCACGAGCGCGGTCGGCAGCGGGCTCTGGTGGAACGAGCCGAAGACGAACGCGTCGTCGACCCGGAGTGCGGCGATCCGGTCGACGAGGGCGAGCGTGGCCGCGCGGTCGATCCGCCGCGGTGCGGCGTCGATCCACTCCGTGCGCGCGACGACGACGGCGTCGACGCCGGGCAGGAGCCTCGCCGCGGCCTCGCCGTGCGGCGAACAGAGCACGGTCACGCGGTCGAAGGCGGCGGCGAGCCCGCGGATCGCCGGGCCGGCGAGGATGACGTCGCCGTTATTGTCTTGACGGACCGCGAGGGCGTGCCTCACAGGCGGCCGCCGAGCACGAGGTCGACGGCACGTTCGAGCGAGCTGACGACGTGCGGGGCGCGGTCGATCTCGGAGGCGCGCGTCGCGGCCGTCGGCACGAGGATCGCGCGGGCGCCCGCCGCGAGTGCGGCATCCATATCGGAGCCGATATCGCCGATGACGGCGGTCTCGGCGGGCGTGACGCCGAGGTCGCGCGCGGCGCGTTCGATCAAGGCCGGCGCCGGCTTCCGGCACGCGCATCCGGCCTCTTCCGCATGATCGCAGACCGCCCACGCATCGATCGGTCCGACGAGCTCGACGATGCGCGCGTGCACGCGATCGAGGTCGGAGCGCGTGACGTCGCCGCGCGCGATCGCCGGCTGATTCGTCACGACGCCGATCTTCACGCGAGCCTCGCGCAGACGCGCGAGAGCCGTCGCCGCGCCGGGCATCGCGACGACGCGCCGCGGATTCGCGCCGATCGGCGCGTCGTGCACGAGCGTTCCGTCGCGATCGAAGAGGACGGCGCGGACGCGCGACCGCACGAGCCCGGCCGCCGCGCGTTCGCCCCGCAGCCGGTGCCGCACGGCGGCGAACGGAATCGCGATCGAGGTCGCGACCATCGTCGCGATCTCGGCGGGCGTACGCGGGCCCGGCGCGATGCGCTCGAAGGCGAAGAGCGCGGTGCCGATCGCCCACGCGGCGGCCCGGCGGAGCGCTTCGTCCGAGCGTCCTTCGAGCGCCGCCCGAACCGCCGCGAGCGCCGCTGCGACGACGCGGACGTGCTGCGCGTACCGGCCGGGCTCGGCACCCGCCTCGTCGTGCCAGTGCGCCCCGTGGATCGCCGACATCAGGGCGTCGTCGGCGTTGCCGCGCTGCAGCGTGACGCTCACCCAGCGTGACGCGGGCCGCACCGGGTGCCGCGTCGTCCGCGTCCCCCGCGCGAGACGATAACCGGCGCGCTCGAGCCGGAGCGCGAGATCGGTGTCTTCGCGGAACGCACGCGGAAATCGCGGGTCGAAGCCTTCGACCGCGACGAGCGCCGAACGGCGAAAGACGGCGTCCGCCGTGATCCAGCGCGCGGTCGCGAGGCCGGCGACGTTCCGCTCCCAGTCCGTCGGCGCCCGATCCGCAGGCAACGGCACGACGATGCGCGCGTAGGAGCCGGCGACGCGCTCCGCATCCGGCTCGGACTCGATCGACGCGAGGTCCCGCGCGAGCGCTTCGCTCCAGTCGCGGCCGACGACGACGTCGTCGTCGAGGAAGGCGACCCACGGCGAGCGGCCGGCGGACCAGCCGACGTTGCGCGCGAAGCCCGGGCCCATGCCGTGGGAGCGCAGGACGACGATGCCTTCCACGAACCGCGCGGGCAACTCGGAGAAGCCGAGCGCCGCGAAGTGGTAGCCGTCGGCTCTGCGATCGTCGACGACGTAGATACGCTCGGGCGGGGGTCCGGCCGTACCGGCGAGGCCGGCGAGCAGCACGTGGAGCGAGGGACGCGCGATCGTCGGAATGACAATATCGTACCGGTCGCGCTCGTCCGTGCGCGCCGCGCTCGCCGCCGTCACGCGGCGGCGGCCGACGCGGCGGCGGCCGGCGCGGCGGCGGCCGGCGCGGCGGCGGCCGGCGCGGCGGCGGCCGCGCGGCGCCGCAACAGGAACGGCCCGATCGCGAGCGCGTCGATCGGCGCCGAGCCGAAGCATTCGAGCGCGTCGCGCGGGTCGTCGACCATCGGCCGGCCCGCCGTGTTGAAGCTCGTGTTGACGACGACGGGCAGACCCGTCCGGCGCTCGAAGGCGACGAGCATCCGGGCGACGAGCGGCTCGTCCGTGTCGCTGACCGTCTGCACGCGCGCCGTTCCGTCGACGTGGACGACCGCGCCGAGCCGCTCGCGCCAGCCGTCGTGGACGCGGTGAACGAAGAGCATGTGCGGACTCGGCAACTGCCCCTCGAAGATCGCGGCCGCCCGTGCTTCGAGCACCATGGGCGCGACGGGCCGGAACTCTTCGCGACCCTTGATCTCGTTCAGACGTTGCAGGTTCGCCGCCGGACCCGGATGCGCGAGCAGGCTGCGGTGACCGAGCGCGCGTGGCCCGAACTCACTACGACCCTGAAACCAGGCGACGACGCCGTCCTGCGCGAGGATCTCGGCGACGCTCTCGGCGATATCGGCCGGCCGCTCGTAGTCCACGCGCGCTTCGTCCAGCACGTTGGCGAGCGCGGCCTCGCCCCACGAGCGGCCGAGCGCGGCGCTCGGCACCGGGCTCACGGCATCGCCGAGCTCCCGTGCGACATAGAGCGCGCCGCCGAGCGCCGTGCCCGCGTCGCCCGCCGCCGGTTGCACCCAGACGCGAGCGAACGGGCCTTCGCGAGCGAGCCGGGCGTTTGCGACGCAGTTCAACGCGACGCCGCCGGCCATGACAAGATGCTCCCGTCCGGTTCGCGCGTGCGCGAAGCGGGCGAGGTCGAGCAGCATCTCTTCGACCCGCTGCTGGACGCTCGCGGCGAGATCGGCGTTGCTGTCCTCGAAGGCGGCGCCCGCGATCCGCGGCGCGGCGAACGCGCCTAAATCGAGCGCCGGCGCGTCGAAGCCGCCGTCGTCACGGACGAACCACCGCTCGCGCAGGGCGCCGAGAAACCGCGGTTTGCCATACGCCGCGAGCGCCATGACCTTGTACTCATCCGAACTGCGGTGGAAGCCGCAGTGCATCGTCAACTCTTCATAACGAAGACCGAGCGAATGTGGAAGCGGCTGGCTCGCGATCTCGCGGAACGCGCCTCCTTCGACGTCGCCCGCGAGATATGACGACGTTTCGCCACGGCCGTCGAGCACGATGACGGCGCAGTCGGCGAAGGGTCCCGCGAGGTACGCCGAGGCCGCGTGCGCGAGATGATGTCGCACGAACCGCGTGCGCGAACCGTCGATGCCGGGAAAGGCCGATTCGAGGAAGCTCGGCGCCCGGCGCACGTACCACGACCGCAGCCCTTCGAAGTCGCCGGTCTCGAGATCGGTCGTGACCGGCAGCAAGGCGGGATCGTACGAATACGCGATCGCGTCGATCTGATCGAAGCGCAGCCCGGCCTCCGCGACGCACCACGCCGCCGCGCGCTCCGGAAGTTCCCACGTGCTGAACGGCACGCAGCGCTTTCCGTGCTTGCGGCGCGAAAAACGCTCTTCTTCCGCCGCCGCCACGACGCGTCCATCGACGACGACGGCGGCGGCAGGATCGTGGAAGACCGCGTTGATCCCGAGCACTCGCATGGAGAACCGCTTCCCCTGCCCTCTCGCACGCGAAACAGCGTCGCTTTAGAACTTGAAGTAGATGAACGGGACCGAGCCGCCGGCCGGCGCGAGCAGTTCGAAGCCTAGCAAAAGGACGCAGAGCGCGCCGGCGCGGCCGGCCATCGGGACCGCCTGCCACCGCGACCACGGCCGCCCGCACTCTTGCGCGGCGCCGATCGCCGCGGCGCAGAGCACGAGAAAGATCGGCCACGTCGCAAGGGACGGTACCTCCCCCGCCGAGGGCACGAGCATCGCTCGCAGCGTCACGAGGGCATCGGAGAGATTCGCCGCGCGAAAGAGCACCCACCCGATGACGACGAACACGAAGGTCAGCAGCGTGCGGCCGGCGCGCGCGACGCCCCGCGCGGGCGCGGCGCCTCGGCTGAAACAACGCTCGATCGCGAGCAGCGCGCCGTGATAGCCGCCCCAGGCGACGAACGTCCAATTGGCGCCGTGCCAGAGCCCGGCGAGCAGCATCGTGAGGGCCAGATTGCGGTACGTCAGGAGCGTTCCGTGCCGGTTGCCGCCGAGCGGAACGTACAGATAGTCGCGCAGCCATGCCGAGAGCGTCATGTTCCAGCGGCGCCAGAAGATCGTGATCGTCGCGGCAAAATAGGGCCGGTGAAAATTCTCCGGAAAGGCGAAGCCGAGCAGCCGCGCGCAACCGATCGCGATATCGCTGTAACCCGAGAAATCGAAATAGATCTGCATGGCAAAGGCAAACGATGCGCTCCAGGCGGCGAGCGTACCCGGATGCGCGAGGGGTGCCGCAAAGTACGCGTCGGCAGAGGGTGCGAAGGCGTCGGCGATCGCGAACTTCTTCACGAGTCCGAGCACGATGTCGCGTAGACCGCTCTCCACGTCCGCACCGGCAGGCCCTTGCCACTCGGAGAGTTCGCGAAAGAACCGCTCGGCGCGCACGATCGGACCGGAGAGCAGCTGCGGAAAGAACGCGATGTAGACGGCGTAGTCGAGCAGACTGCGGATCGCCCGCATCCGGCCGCGCGCGACGTCGACGAGATACGAGATGCTCTGGAACGTGTGAAAGCTGATACCGACCGGCACGACGAGCCGGACGAACCACGGATCTCCGTGCAGGCCGGCGAGGCTCGCGACGCTCGCGGTCAGGAAGTCGAGATACTTGAAGGTGGCGAGAAACGCGAGGTTGACCGCGACGCCGGCCGCGAGAAGCGCGCGCCGGTGCCCTCCCCGCGCACCTTCGAGCGCGCGCGCGATCGCGTAGTCGCTCAGCGTGATCGCCGCGAGGATCGGCACGAACGCCGCGTTCCAGCGCGCGTAGAAGTAATAGCTCGCGATGGCAAGAAGCAGTGGCCGGCCGCGCCGCGGTAGCGCGTAGAAGAGCGCCAGGACGGCGAGAAAGAAGACGCTGAATTCGAAGCTCTGGAATTGCAGCGGTGTGCCGATCCGCAGTGCGGCGGAGACCCGCGCGCGCACGGAGGACGAGCGAGCGGCGGGTGCGGGCGCGGCTCCGCCCGCGATCCCGTCGAGGCGCGGTGCCGTGACGGCCGCGGCGCGGGTCGGACCGACTGCGGTTCCGCGCGGTACCGTGATGGCTCTCTCGACATCCCGGCCGAGGATCCGGCTGAAACGCTGGCCGCCCGCGCGATTCAAATGATCGCCGTCGGCGAAGAAGGCGGGCATCTCGAGAGCCACATAGGGAAGCTGCGGGACGAGCCGGGCCCCGCCTTCCGTTACGAAACGTACGAGGCTGCCCGACGGCGGAGGCGGAACGCTGCGGTGCGTCGGACGGGTCGGAATCCGCACGAAGATCACGGGCACGTTTGCTCGCCGGTACCGTGCGACGATCGATCCTAACCATCGCTCGCGATAGCGCGCGTACTCCGCACTGCGCTCGGGTGGAGCGAGAATTTGCCGATCGATCAGGGAACGCGCGGTGTCGCCCGTTCCGGCGGGATATCCGACGACGTTCCCCGTCTGATTCACGCGAAGGCCCGCGAGGTTCGCCGCAGACGGATGAGTGCCGCGCGGTGAAAATCGCTGCGCGCTCGCAGGAGGCGTAACCCGTAATCGCGCGAGCGGGTCGAGCAGGAACGATCGTACGTCCGGGGCGAGAAGCGGACCTCGCAAGAAGAGACCAGCAGCGGCTTCGATGCGCAAATCGAGCTGATCGAACGAACCCGCTACACCGAGTATCTCCCGGAAGTCGACGTGGTCGACGATATAGCCGAGATCGGCAACGTGATCTGCGGCGTCGAGGCTTCCGATCGCACTCGTATCGTCGGCGTACGTATCGACGGGGATGACGATCGCCCGAAAACGATCGGCATGCGGATCGATCGCCCGATCGTACACGTCCCAGCACCGTGGCGTCGTACCGGGGATGCCGGCGTTCAAGAAGCGCAGATGCGGCGCTGCGGCATCCGCCGCGATCGGATCGAGGCCGGCGTAGATCCGCGAGTCACCGAGGACGAGCACGTCGCGGCGCGCATCGGCGGGCCAGCGTTGCAACACGGTGACGGAATCATCGAAAAACGCCGTGCTCGATGCGGGATCGAGCACGAACCGGCCGAGTGGAAGATAAAAGATCGCATGAACGGCGAGAAAGATGACGAGCGCGAGCGCAGGGACCGCAAGGGCCGATCGAAAGCCCGCGGCGCGCGGGGAACGGCGACGGGCGTGCGGCAAAACGGGCACCCGAGCGGTATTGAACGAAGCGCGGATTTTTTCCGTCGCTTCCGACCCATTCCCACGTGGTCTTCCGCAAGCGAGCGCACGTAGGCAGTGGCGCGTGCGCTCGAAGCGTGACGCCGAATGCGCCGTGTGCTGGCAACGTTCGGCCATCGGGCGTCGACGCTCGGCAGATCCGCCCTTTCCCGGTCGTGCCGGCGCTCTTTTTTGCGCCATCCTGCGGCAACGTCGTCGTCACGGCGGCGTGGGATCATCGCCGAATGCCGACCCGCACGCTCGCCGCGCTCCTCCCGATCGACGGCGACGACGTCGCCGTGCAGACGATCGCCGCGACCTTGCGGCGCTTCGGCTCGGGCGCCGTGCGCTGCGCGCGCGCGGGCGAGATCGCGATCGTCGCGCTCGCACCGCACGAACGCTACGCGGCGCGTTCCGCTTCGCTCCGGCGGCTCGGCGTCGACGTCGATACCTGGCCCGTGCCGCCGGCCGGCCTCTTCGTCGTCGAAGAGAAGACGATCTATCTGCGGAGCGCGACGCCGATGACGATCGCGCACGAGTTCGGCCACGCGCTCGATTGCGCGCTCGGCGGCGGCGTCTACCGCTCGGGCTTCGATCCGGAGCTCCGCGCCGCGTTCGCGAGCGCGCGCGCCTTCGTCACGCCCTATGCCGCGACCGCGCTCGACGAATACGTCGCCGAGTCGCTCCGCGCGTACGTCGAAGTGAACGACGCACGGTCGCCGTGGCCGAAAGCGACGCGCGCGCGGCTCGCGGAGGTCGATCCCCGCGTCTTCGCCTGGTGCGAGCGCCTCTTCGCCTCGGAGTTCGCAGCCGCACCGTGAACGCGAGGCTCGAGCAAGCGGCTTTTCGGATCGCGCGCCCGTAATGAACGGCGTGCTCTCCGAACCCGGCGCGCCGTCGCTGCTCGCGCCGCCGACCGACCCCGAGGCCTTGCGCGCCGCGCTGAAGCATCATTTCGGATTCGACGGCTTTCGGCCGATGCAGGCCGAGATCGTCGCGGACGTCCTCGCCGGCCGCGACGTCTTCGCCTTGCTGCCGACGGGCGGCGGCAAATCACTCTGCTATCAGTTGCCGGCCGTCATGAACCGCGGCCTCACGGTCGTCGTCTCGCCGCTGATCGCGCTGATGAAAGATCAAGTCGACGCGCTCGCGACGGCCGGCGTCTCGGCGACGTACCTCAACTCCTCACTCCCGTACGACGAATCGCGACGGCGCCTGGCGAACCTGGCAAAACGGCGCTACGCGCTGCTCTACGTCGCACCGGAGCGCCTCTTCGCACCGGGCTTCTTGCACGATCTCGAGCAGTGGAACGTCGAGCGGATCGCCGTCGACGAAGCCCACTGTATCAGCGAGTGGGGTCACGACTTCCGTCCCGAGTACCGCCGCATCGCGGAGCTCCGCGCGCGTTTCCCGAACGTCCCCTTCGTCGCGCTCACGGCCACCGCGACCTCGCGCGTGCGCGACGACATCATCGGCGGCCTCGGCCTTCGCGAGCCGCGCGTCCACGTCGGCAGCTTCGACCGGCCGAATCTCGTCTACCGCGTCCTGCCGAAGGACCGCGCCTTCGACTCTCTGCTCGCGTGGCTCACGGCGCGTCCCGACGACGCCGGGATCGTCTATTGTCAGACGCGCTCCGGGACGGAACGGCTCGCCGAGCGGCTCGCGGCCTCCGGCGTCGATGCGCTACCCTACCATGCCGGGCTCGATGCCGCCGTCCGCGCCCGCCATCAAGAGCGTTTCATCCGCGACGAGACGCGCGTGATCTGCGCGACCGTCGCCTTCGGGATGGGCATCGACAAGAGCAACGTGCGCTTCGTCGTGCACTACGACGTTCCGAAGAGCATCGAGGGCTATTACCAAGAGACGGGCCGCGCCGGCCGCGACGGCCTCCCCGCCGAATGCCTGCTCTTCTTCACCTACGCCGACGTCGTGAAGCTCGAGCACCTGATCGCGGAGAAGACCGACCAGACGGAACGCGACAACGCGCGCGCGCAGCTCGAGCGCATCGCGCGCTTCGCCTATTCGAACGGCTGTCGTCGCCGCGAGCTACTCGCGTATTTCGGCGAGGCCGCGCCCGAGGGTCCGTGCGGCGCCTGCGACAATTGCCTGGACCCGCGGGGCGGCCTCGACGCGACGACCGAGGCGCAGAAGCTGCTTTCGTGCATCTATCGCATCCGCGAGGCGAGCGGACACGACGTCGGCATCGCGCACGTCGTCGACGTCCTCGTCGGCGCCGAAAATGACAAGATCTGGCGCATGAACCATGACAAGCTCTCGACCTACGCCATCGGCCGGGCCGTGACGCGCCGATCGTGGCGTCACGTGGCGGACGAACTGCTGCGCCTCGGCTTGATCTCGCAGGACCCCGACCGCTTCAACGTCGTCGCACTCACTCCGGTCGGACGCCGCACGCTCGTCGACCGCACGCCCGTCGAGATCCGAGAGCCCGCGATGCCGCTCGCGCGCGCGAAAGCGACGCGCGCCGAGAGCGCGACCGCCGCGATAGCCCCGGCGGACGGCGACCTCTTCTCCGAACTGCGCCGGGTACGCCGCGATCTCGCCGACGAACGCAACGTGCCGGCATACGTCATCTTCAGCGACGCCGTGTTGCACGCGATGGCGGCGCAGCGTCCGACATCGCCCGCGGCGCTGCGCGCGATCAGCGGCGTCGGTGACAAGAAACTCTCGGACTTCGGCGAGGCTTTCCTCGCCGCGATCGCGCGCTTCGCCTAGAGGCGACGCTCGCCTCTCAGTGGGTGGCGCCGGTCGAGATCCGGAGGTTGCGGAGAACCTCGAGATTTCGCATCGATGCCGACTCCGCCATGCGACGCACCTTCGGATCCTTGCCGCACCGCATCTCGATCTCGGCGGCATCCATCATCATCTTCGCCTGCGCCGCCATCATCGCGGTGAAGTCTCGATCGACGTTGCCTGTCGGCGGCATCATCGCCGCCTTCTCCATCGCCATCATCGTCTTCGAGGCGGTCGCACAGTCGACGCTCGCAACCGCGCTACTCGAGGCGCTCTCGGCAGATGCGGGGGCGATGCGCGCTCCGAGGCTCGTGGCCGTGGCGACGGCGCACGCCGCGACCAAGAGGGTCGCTACGATTCTACGCACGGGATGCTCCTGCGGTGACGTGAGTGTCCCCAGTGTAGCGCACGTGGTTCTTCGCTCGTGCAAGCCGGCGTACACGCCGGCCATCAATGCGAAACGTTGCCGACGCGGATATCCGCGCTGAGCACGAACTTCGCGCGGTGAATCGTGTTCGGCGCGAGGAACGGATAGTCTTGATTCTCGTGCTGCGTCAGATTGGAGGAATCGAACGTGAAGCTGAGATTCGGACTGACCGTTTTCGTGAAGCCGAAATCGATGATGTTGTACCAGAACGCGATCGGCTGATAATCGAAGTAGTCGTACGCGTACGAGTAATTGCCGAAGGCGCTGAGCCCGTATCGCTTGTCGATCGGAACCGAGACGGTCGCGCCGCCGCTCGGATGAAACGCATCGCCTTCGTCCTTTGCGATCTGCGGATTCGCGGCGAGGACGGAGGCGGGCGTCGGCTTGTGAGCGAGGGCTTTCGTGCCGCGCACGTTGATCGCAAACGTCGTTCCGTTGAGCGCCGCGATCGCGGGAAAGGCGTAGTCGAGCTCGAGGAACGCGTCGTGCACCGCGATCGGTTGGACGTTGGCCGGATCGTTCGAGGCAAGACAGCACGTCCGGTGGCGGTAGAAGTACCCGAGCGAGACGTTCAGCGCTTTGCTCACCGCGCCGCTCAGCCGGAGATCGTCGGTCGGATCGTTGACGTTGCCGCTGCCGGCGGTCGGGTACGGATGACTGCCGATCGTCTCGTCGATGTAGCCGTGCTGATACGAAAAGTTCAACGGCCCGAAGATCGTCTCCGTGATCTTGCCGCCGAGCTTCGCGATGCCGCCGACGCCCGGGCCCGTATAATCCCCACCGGTCGCGAAGGTCGACTGCGGGACGAGATCGATCGTCGGAACGTAATTCGTGCCGCCGCGGTGCGCCGCGGGCTCCGGTACCGCGGCTTTCGCGGCGGGTTCGCCGCCGCCGCCGGCCGGGCTCGCCGTCGGTGTCGCACCGGCGGGCGGCGTGCCGTTCGCTTGCGGCCCGGATGGCGCAGCCGCAGGCGACGCCGAAACCGCGGCCGTCGGGACGGCATCCGGCGAGGAAGACGGCGTCGCCGAGGCCCCGGCGAAGGATGGAGCGCCGCTCACGACGAGCACGGCAAGGACGATGGCGGGTCCGAAGCGAGCCGCCGTATGGACAAAAATAGGCTTCATGGCGTAACTCCCTGCATGAAGATCATTTCGCACTGTGGGCCCGAGAGTAAACGTTTTCCCGTAGGCGTGTCAATGAGTGCTGATCGCCTGCTTTGCCGACCCGGATCGATCGTTGCGCGGCGATGCTCCCACGACACTCGAACTGACACGAGCGTAGAGAGGCCCAGCGGAGAACGGCGCCGCCGTTCGAGGGCCGGCGGCGACGCGGCGGGCTTACGAGCGGCGGCGAAAGCGTTCACGATGTGCGATCTTTCTCGCAAATTACCGCAGGAACGACGCTCAAACCGGAAAACGTTTACCTACCGGCGCGGTGCTTTCGTTCGATCCCGCGGAGCCTCCGCGCACCTTCCTGCCACCGTCTTCGCGAGAGGAGCCTCCCCATGTTTTGGCCAGTCAGACGTCGCGCGTGCGCTCGTGCGGCGCTCGCATCCGTGACGGCGACCGCGATCGCCCTCACGCCCGTCGCCTCGCCTCGACCCGCGCTCGCCGCCGGAGGCGGCTCACATGCGGCGGCATGGTCGCAGTTCGCCGCGTCGATCAAGAACAAATACGCGGGCAAGACGCTCCACGTCATCATGATCAACGATCCGTTCGTGCCGGCGTTCAATACGACGGCGAGCGCCTTCGGCGACCTCACGGGCGCGAAGGTCGCCGTCGACACGTTCGGCTACGACGCCACGTACCAAAAAGAGGTGCTCTCGTGCAGCCAGCACGACAAGACCTACGATCTGGTCGTCTTCGACCTGCCGTGGATGCAGAAATTTGTCCCTTGCGTCGATGCGCTGAACGACTACGTGAAGCGCACGCCCCCCTCGCTGCTGCAGTACGACGATTTCTTCCCGGTCATGCGCGAGGGATCGACCTGGGACGGCAAGACCGTCGGATTTCCGTTCGCGCCGTATTTCGTGCTACAGACCTACAATACGAAATACTATCAGAGCCTCGGGCTCCATCCCGCAAAGACGCTCGCCGAGTTCGTCGATAACGCCAGAGTCGCGACGAACAACCCGAAGGTGCCGAACGTCTACGGTACCTCGCTGAACAATCAGTCGGGCAGTGCGGTCGGCCAGGCGTTCTTCGAATACATCTATAGCATCTCGGGCGGTAAGGCGTTCAAGAGCGAGTATCCGGGATCGCCGAAACCGTATGCCGACATGACCCCGATGTTCGCGAGCAAACAGGGCGTCGCGGTCGTCGACCTCTTCAAGAAGCTGCTCGCCTCCCAGCCGCCCGGAGCGCTGAACACGGCGTGGAACGAACGGCAGACGAACTTCGCGACGGGCCACGTCGCGGCAGTCAACGAGTGGGACGTGACGACGCCGTCGCTCTCCGATTCGGCGCAATCCTCGGTCGCGGACGCCTATGCGACCGCGCCGTTCCCGACCGACGGCCGCCTCGTCACGCAAGTCGGCGGCTGGACGATGGGCATCAACAAGTTCGGGACGCAGCGCGACATGACGTGGGACTTCATCAAGTGGTTCACGAGTCCGGAGACCGGCCTTAAGTTCGCCGCAGCAGGCGGCTTTCCGGCACGGTCGTCGGCGCTGACGGACCCCACGCTCGCGAAGAAGTACCCCTGGTACGCGACGCTACGCCGAGTCGTTCCGACGGCGTTCGCCGACTGCCGGCCCCGCGTCAGCCAGAGCTTCGACATCATCAGCACGCTCGGAACCTACATCGGAAAGGCCATTGCGGGATCGATGACGTCGAAGGACGCGATGCTGGCCGCGGACCGCGACATCGGAACGAAACTCGAGCGCGCGGGATACCGCGTCGACTCGCTCGACGATTGAGCGGGAGCGTCCGGCGCGCGCGCGCCGGACGCCTCACCCGAGCCGAGATGGAGACGCCCATGGCTTCGCAGCCTCTCGAACAAGCCGCTCCGGCCGCCCTCGCCGGCAAGCCGAGCCTCCGAGACCGCATTCTCGACGGTGAGCTGGGTGGTTATCTCTTGCTCGCGCCCGCCGCACTCGTGCTGCTCGCGCTGACGGTCTGGCCGCTCCTCTATTCGATCGGCATCAGCTTTACCGACGCGCATCTCGGCGCGCCGGTCGCTCCGAGCTTCATCGGTCTCGAGAACTACCGGCGCCTGATCGCCGATCCCCTGTTTCTCGGGTCGCTCGCGACCACGGCGAAGCTGCTCGCGATCGCCGTCCCTCTGCAACTGGCGCTCGGATATCTCTGCGCGACGGTCTTTCGCGCGGCCGCGCCCTTCCCGGGCGGCCGGCTCCTGCGCACCGTCTTCATCTTGCCGACGATGATCACGCCGCTGTGCATCGCGCTCTTCTGGTCATATATCTTCAACCCGCTCTTCGGGATCGCAAACGCTCTGTTGACCGCGTTGCATCTGTCGATCGGTCAATGGTTCACCGGCACGGACTCGGCGCTGCCGACGCTCGTCGTCGTCTATCTCTGGGAGTGGACGCCGTTCACGACGCTGCTGCTGCTCGCGGGCCTCCTCTCGATCTCGCCGAGCATCTACGAGGCCGCGCGGATAGACGGCGCCCGCTGGTGGGACATCTCGCTCCGGATCGACCTGCCGCTGATCGGACGCGTGATGGCGGTCGCGGCGATCCTCTCCATCGTCGAGGTCATCCGCATCTTCGACCTCGTGTACGGCACGACGCAGGGGGGACCGGGAACGGCGACGCTCACGAACGCCGTCGCGATCTACCGTATCGGCTTTCAGGATTTCGACACGGGCTACGCGGCCGCGACGTCGCTGCTCATCTTGCTCGTCACGATCGTGATCGCGCAGTGGCTAGCCCGATCGCTCGCTGAGGAAACGGCATGAAGACGCTCGAGAGAAGCCTCGCCCCGGCCGCCGCCGCCGGCCTCGCACTGATCTCGGCGCTGCCGATCCTCTGGATCGCGCTCACGTCGTTCAAGACGTTCATCCAGGCCCAGGCGACGCCGCCCGTCTGGCCACATTTTGGCAATTGGCAAAATTACATTAGTTCGTTCGGCGGGACGCAATCCGCGCTCGGCCCGCTCGTGAACTCCCTCGTGGTCGCGACCGCCGCGATGGTCCTGACGGTCGCGATCGCGATTCCCGCGGCGTACGCCCTCGCTCGGTACGACATCCCACGCAAAAAGGACATCCAGTTCTGGATCTTGAGCACGCGGTTCATGCCGCTGATCGCTGGCGCGGTCCCGCTCAGCGTCCTCTTGACGAGGGTCGGTCTCTCCAGCACGCTGCCCGGGCTGATCGTCGTCTACGTCAGCGTCAATCTGAGTTTCGCCGTGTGGCTGTTGACGATTTTCTTTCGCAACGTCCCGAAGGACGTCGAAGAGGCGGCCCGGATCGACGGCGCCTCACGCTTCGAAACGCTCTGGCACATCACGATTCCGATGGCCGGTGCGAGCGTCGTCGTCGTCGCACTCTTCACGTGGATCTTTTCGTGGAACGAGCTCCTCGACGCGCTCATCCTGACGAGCGGCTCGAGTCAGACGCTGCCCGTCTACCTCGCGAAATTCGCGAGCAACACGCTGACCGCTTGGCAACAAATGGCTGCCGTCGCGACGATTCAGACCTTGCCGGCCATCCTGATCACGTTCTTCGCCCAGAGGTACATCGTGACGGGTCTGTCCATGGGCGCGCTCTCCGCGGAGTGAACGCAGCGCGCCTCAGGGCCGGAGGACGACCTTGAGCGACTCCGCGCCGCGCTCCATCGTGTCGAAGGCCGCGGCGAAGTCTTCGAGCGCGAACTCGTGCGTGACGAGGCCGCGAACGTCGATCCGGCGCTCCGCGATGTAGCGGATCGCGCGCGGATACGTGTAGGGCGCGAGATGCGCGCCGAGGACGTCGAGTTCTTTGCGGTCCCCGATGATCGACCAGTCGAGGGTCGTCTCGTCATTGAAGACGCTGAATTCGACGAAGCGCCCGAGTTTGCGGATCATCCGCATCCCCGTGTTGACCATCGGCGCATAGCCCGTCGCTTCGACGAAGACGTCACAGCCGTACCCCTCCGTCAGACGTTTGACCTCGGCGACGACGTCCTCCGATCGCGGATCGAGCGTCAGATCGGCGCCGAGACGCTTCGCGAAGGCGAGCCGCGAAGGACGCACGTCCAGCGCGACGATCAGCTTCGGATTGCCGAGTCGGAGCGCGCCGATGATGCCGAGGCCGAGCGTCCCCGCGCCCGCGACGACGACGACGTCGTCGTGGCCGACCTTCCCGCGATCCGCGGCGTGGAGGGCGCACGCGAGCGGTTCGATGACGATCGCTTCGGCGACCGGGACGTCGCTCGGAACGACGTGCACGATCGCCTCTTTCGGATAGAGCATGTACTCGGCCATCGCGCCGTTGACGTTGCCCTGGAAGCCGAAGATGTCGTGCCGCTCGCACATCCAGTACTCGCCGTGCCGGCAGAAGCGGCACGTCCACTCGGGAACGATCTGCTCGGCGATGACGCGCTGGCCGAGCGTCACGTGATGCCGCTCCGCCGCGCCTTCGCCGAGCGCGACGACGCGTCCGACAAACTCGTGTCCGGGTATCACCGGCGCCTTGATCCACGCCGGCTGCTCGGCATCGCCCCACAGCGAGGGCGCGCCGTGATACGTCTTCACGTCCCCCGCGCAGATGCCGACCGCTTCGACCTTCGTCAAGATCGCGAGCGGGCCGGGGAGCGGCACGGCGACGCGCTCGAGGCGGTAGTCGAACGGTGCGTGACACACGACCGCCCGCATCGACGACGGAATCTCGTCGTCGGAACGCGAGCCGCGCGGCGCAACCTCAGCCATGATCATCCTCTCGCATCCGAACGCATCGCGGTGCCATCGCGACGACGGTCTCGGTTTTCCGGAAGTAATCGTTTACCCTGTCACTCGAAGAGGGCTCGCCGTAGCCTGGTTCTGAAGCGGCGAAGCGCGGAGGCGTCGCGAACGACGGGTCGAGCGAGATGAACAGCATTACGGACGTGGCCCGGCTCTCCGGACTCTCGGTCGCGAGCGTGTCGCGCGTCCTCAACGGCAGCAAGCCGGTCTCGAAAGAGACGAGCGAACGTGTCCTGCGCGCCGCAGCCGAACTGCACTACAGCATCGATCAGCGCGCGCGCGGCCTCAAGCGCCGCCGCTCCGGCACGATCGGCCTGATCGTTGCCGACGCCGAGAATCCGTTCTTCGCCCAGATCATCCGCTCGATCGAGAGCGTGACGTACGAATCGAAACACGATCTCTTCTTATGTAACTCGGACGAAGATCCCGACCGCGAACGCTTCCATCTCGACAAGATGCGTTCGCAGCGGATTGATGGCATCATCTTACTACCAGTCTGCGCGTCGGGCAACTGGCTCCAGCCCTTCCTCGACGGCGGCATCCCGATCGTCTGCCTCGACCGCCGCCTGCCGGACGTCGAACTCGATCTAGCGATCGTCGATAACGATGCCGGCAGCCGGCTCGCCGTCACGCATCTCGCGCGCGCGGGCCACCGGCGGATCGCGATCGTCACGGCGCACGACGCGACGGTCAGCGTCGACCGGCTGGAGAGCTACCGCGCGACGCTCGGCGAACTCGGCATTCCGCTGCGCACGGAGTACGAGCGGCGCGGTCGCGACGCCCACCAGAACACGGGCTACGAGATCGCGCTCGCGCTCTTCGGCCTGCGGGAGCCGCCGACGGCGATCTTCGTGACGAACCACCTGATGCTGCTCGGCGTGATGCAGGCCGCCCGCGACCGCGGCCTGCGCATCCCGGAGACGCTGAGCCTGCTCGGATTCGACGACACGCCGTGGGCGCCGCTGATGGAGCCGCCCCTGACGACGATCGCCCAGCCGACCCGTGCGCTCGGAAGCGCCGCGGCGAATCTGCTGATCGACCGTGTCGATCGCGGCTATACGGGCGCGGCACGCCGGGTCGTGCTGTCGCCCGCGCTCAAGATTCGCGGCAGTGTCGCAGCCGCGCCCGCCGGCTTCGGCACGCTCGACGAAAAGGCCGGCTAGTCGAGGAATCGCGCGCTCTCCAGGTAAACCTTTACCGGCAGAGATCTCGGGTGGTGGAGGACGTTCTCGTGGCCGGCATTCAGCTCGATTCCGTAACGAAACGCTACGGCACGACCGTCGTCGTCGACGACGTCACCCTCGAGATCGCCGACCGCGAGTTTCTCGTGCTCGTCGGTCCCTCCGGCTGCGGCAAGACGACGACGCTGCGCATGATCGCCGGCCTCGAAGAGATCTCGAGCGGCACGATTCGCATCGGCGACCGCATCGTCAACGACGTGCAGCCGCGCGACCGCGACATCGCGATGGTCTTCCAAAACTATGCGCTCTATCCGCACATGACGGTCTCCGAGAATATGAGCTTCGGCCTGCGTCGCCACGCCGTACCGGCGGACGAGATCGGTCGGCGCATCGCGAAAGCCTCGGAGCTGCTCGGTCTCTCCGAGCTGCTGAAGCGCCGGCCGCGCGAGCTCTCCGGCGGCCAGCGTCAACGAGTCGCGCTCGGGCGCGCGATCGTGCGGGAGCCGGCCGTCTTCCTCATGGACGAGCCGCTCTCCAACCTCGATGCGAAGCTGCGCGTGCAGACGCGCACCGAGATCCTCCGCCTGCACCGGCGCCTACGGAACACGATCGTGTACGTGACGCACGATCAAGCCGAGGCGATGACGATGGCCGATCGGATCGTCGTGATGAAAGACGGCGTCGTGCAGCAGGTCGCGGCGCCGCGCGAGATCTACGACCGGCCCGTCAACATCTTCGTCGCCGGCTTCATCGGCTCGCCGCAGATGAACTTCGTCGACGCCGAGATCGAACGCACGGAGGGCGCGCTCTTCGCGCGCAGTCCCGCGTACCGGATGCGCGTACCGCCGGTCGTGGCCGCGACGATGAACGGCGCCGCACGCGTGACGCTCGGCGTCCGTCCCGAGGACGTGCGCATCGCCGGTCTGCCGAACGGCGATGCGGCCGTGCGGGCCGTCGTCGACGTCGTCGAAACCCTCGGTTCGGAACAGGACGTGTTCCTGTCACTCGACGGAGGCGGCCAACTCGTCGCGCGCGTGCCGGCGGCGATGGCGGTGCGAGCCGGCGAGACGATCCACGCGACGATCGACCCGGAGCGGCTGCACGTCTTCGCGGCGGAGACGGGCGCCTCGCTCGTCCGCGCGTAGCGTCCGTGCCCCCGACGGAGGCGCTCCTCGGCATCGATGCCGGTACCGGCAGCCTGCGCGCCGCCCTGTTCGCGCTCGACGGCTCGCCGCTCGGGGTCGCCGAGCGGGCCTACGGAACGACCTATCCGCGGGCCGGCTGGGCCGAGCAAGCCCCGGACGATTGGTGGCGTGCGCTCGTCGAGGCCGTCCGGGCGGCGCTCGCGAGCGCGGGCGGCGACGGCGTCCGCGTGCTCGGCCTCGCGATCGACGCCCCGTGCGACATTCTGCTCGCGGGCGCGGACGGGACGCCGCTGTCGAACGCGCTGATGTGGATGGACCTGCGAGCGGCGGAGCAAGCGCGCCGCCTGACCGAGACGCGGGCGGAGGTGCTGCGCTTCTGCGGCGGAGAGGTACCGGCGGAGTGGCCGCTGCCAAAAGTCCTCTGGCTCAAAGACCGGGACCCCCAGCTCTGGCAGCGGGCGGCGCGGCTGGTCGAACAGATGACGTGGCTGACGTGGAAGCTGACGGGCGAGTGGGCCGCTCCGCTCAACAGCGCCTCGGCGAAGTGGCACTATCGCGGCGGCTGGCCGGCCGATCTCCTGGAGCGCGCCGGGCTCGCGGATGCCATCGACAAACTGCCCCAGCGGGTCGTCGCCATGGGCGGCCGGGGCGGCGAGCTGACCGCCACGGCCGCCGCGCTGCTCGGTCTCACGCCGGGAACGCCGGTCGGCATGACCGGCATCGACGCGCATGTCGGCATGGCCGGGACGGGCGTGCTCGAGCCCGGCACGCTCGCCCTGATCACCGGCACCTCGACCTGTCAGCTCGCGCAGTCGACGGGCGCCGTCTTCGATCCGGGGCTCTGGGGTCCGTTCGAAGATGCCGTGGTCGCCGGCGAATGGACGATCGAGGCGGGGCAGGCGAGCACGGGTGGAACGGTCCGCTGGCTGCTCGATCTCGTCGGGCAGCGCTGGCCGGCCGGCGAACGCTACGCCGCCGCCGACGCCGCCGCCGCGGCGACGCCGCCCGGCGCCGAGGGCCTCACGGTCCTCGACTATTGGCAAGGCTCGCGGACGCCGATCCGCGATCCCGCGGCGCGCGGGACGCTCTGGGGCCTCACGACCTCGCACGGTCCGGGGCATCTGCTCCGCGCCGTCTACGAAGGGACGGCGTTCGGCAATCGCCGGATCCTCGCAACGCTCGCGGCCCGCGGCGTCCCGGTCTCGCGGATCATCGCCTGCGGCGGCGGGACGCGAAGTGCGCTCTGGCTGCAGATCCTCTCCGACGTTGCGGGCGTGCCGCTCGAACTCACGGCCGCCGGCGACGCGGTCGCCCTAGGCAGCGCCGTCTGCGCCGGCGTCGCGGCGGGCCTCTTCACCGATCTCCGCTCGGCCGCGGCCGCCATGGTGCGCCGGAGCGCGTGCATCGAACCTCGTGCGGCGATGCGCGCTTACTACGACGAAGCGTACGGCCTCTACGCCGACACGTATCGCGCGCTCGCGCCGCTCTTCGCGCGGTCGGCATCGCTCGCGGATCGCCGAGCCGAGATGACGCGCGAGACGCCCCCGCGCGGGCTCACGGCACGCGGATGACGAGCTGGTGGTGCGCCGAGAGGCCGGGCTGGCCGCGCTGCAGGCCGTGATCGAGACCGTCACTATGGTAGATGAGGAGCAGTCCCTCCGCGTGTGAGATGCCGCCGGGGATCGCGACCTCGATTGCGGCGCGACCGTCCGCTGCGGCGGTGAACGAATTCTTGGCACCCGTGCCGTCGAGCGGCGTGAACGTGACGCCGCTCGCCTCGAAATGATTCTCGAAGAGGCTGTAGCGGCCGTTCGGCACGAGCCCGGTGAAAGTGCAGGTCGCGACCGTCGCGGGACCGGTGTCGTTGAGCGTCGCGGAGCCGCGGGCGCCGAACCAGGCGCCGAGCGTGAAGCCGAGCGCGATGCCCTGCGCGTTCACGACCGGCGTCGCCGGATCGTCGACGCGATACGCCGGCCGGACCCCCGCCGCATGGACGATGCCCTGCGGCCCCGGCCCCGCGAGCGCCGCCGGATCGGCGACGAAGGCCTGCGGATCGATCAGATTCGCCTCTTTCGCCTCGAGCGAATAGAACGACGCATGCGTGACGAAACCGAACGTCCTGGGCGCGGGGGCGCTCGCCGTCTGGGCGCTCGCCGCCGCGAGCGCGAAGCCGAAGGCGAGTGCGGTCGAGAGCGACGTTTTCAGCACCCGAAGGCTCTTACGCCGCGCTCGCCTCGATCCCCGCGGCGGTCACGGAGACGGCGGTGCGGCGCTCGCTGCCGATCGCCCACACCATCGCGATGAGCAAGATATTGGCAACGAGCGAACTGCCGCCGTAGGAGATCAGCGGCAGCGTGATGCCGGTGAGCGGGATCAGGCCGAGCACGCCGCCGATGATGATGAAGCTCTGGAAACCGAGGGTCGCGGCGAGTCCCGTCGCGAGCAGTTTCGCGTAGAGATCCGGTTGCTGTTGCGCCGTCAGCAACGCGCGCCGCACGACGAGCGCGAAGGCGGCGACGAGCACGATGCCGCCGAGCGCGCCGAACTCTTCGCTCCACGCGGCGAACACGTAGTCGGTCGCGACGGACGGAATGTACTCCGGATGACCGAGGCCGTAGCCCGTCCCGAACAGGCCGCCGGCCGAGAGCGAGAACAAGTTCTGTAGCGCCTGATAGCCGCGTCCGAGCGGGTCGGCGAACGGATGTTGCCAGACGTCGAAGCGCGCGATCACGTACGGATAGTGCTTCACGGCCCACCACACCGCGAGGCCGAAGATCGCGGCACCGCCGGCGATCAGGTCGACGCGCCGCGTCGCGACGTAGAGCATCGCGACGAACGTCGCTAGCAGGAGTGAGGCCATGCCGATGTCGCGTTCGAAGACGAGGATCGCCATCGAGGCGCCCCAGCCGACGAAGAGCGGTCCGAGGTACTTCGCATTCGCGCGCAGCGACCACCACTTGGCCGCGGCGATCACGTCGGCCGTCTCGGCGAGATAGCCCGCGAGGAAGAATACGATGAAGAGCTTGATGAGTTCGACCGGTTCGTATTGGATCGAGCCGATGCGGATCCAGAGCTTCGCGCCGTTGACCTCTTGACCGAAAATTGCTACGATGGCAAAGAGGACGATCGCGCCGAGGATCCACACGTACTTGTACGCGGCGAGTCGCCGGAACCGGTCGAAGCTCGGTCCCAGGCCCGTCGCGAGGACGAGCGAGAAGCCGAGCCAGATCTCCTGGCGCTGCGCGAGGCTGCTCGAGAGCCGCGCGATCGTGACGAGGCCGAGCGCGGAGAGCAGCACGGCGATCGCGGGCAGCGTATCGTCGCGGCGGACGTCGAGCGGCGCGCGCAGCACCCAGACGAGCGCGAGCGCGCCGAGCAGCGGCGCGCCCCACGCGGGGCCGAGCGATCCGCGCGGCGCGAGCGAGACGGCGAACGCGGCGACGGCGAGCGCGACCAGCATCGGTGCGACGCGGCGCGCGAGCCGCCCGGCCGTGCGCCTAATGTTGCTTCTGAGTGAACGTGAGGCTCTGCCGGCCGTCCGTGCCGTACGTCAGGTAGAGCCCGAGCATCAGCGCGGCGACGACGACGAGGGCGCTTGCGATCGGGATGGCAAAGCGCGCGAGGGTCCGCCGCTTCGGTCCGACGGTCGTCGAGGGGATCAGCAGATCGCGCGCGACGAGCAGCGTGCCGTTGTCGATACAGCCGCGCATCTTTACGGTGGCGAGGAGTCGTGCCACGACCTCGCTCGCGCTCTCCGAGACGGCGAGCGAGTCGCCGATCTCCTCGACGCTCAGCGTGCGGTGGACGCCGTCCGTGCAGAGCACGAGCTGATCGCCCGCGAGCAGTTCGACGTGGGCGATGCTCGCCTCGAGTTTCGCTTGGGTGCCGAGACTCCGCCAAAGGAGCGGATGCGGCCGGGGCTTCGCCGGGAGTGACGATTTCGTGCTCGTCACGGCCCCCTCGGAGAACATCGCGTCGTCGGCCGTCAGCGCCTCGATGCGGCCGAGGCGCAGCAGATAGGCGCGCGCGTCGCCGACATGGCCGATGAAGGCGTGGTGGCCGACGATCAGCGCCGTCGTGAGCGAGGTTCCGCTGCCGACGAAATCTTCGTGGCTGCCGCTCGTCGCGTAGAGCCGCGCGTTCGCGTTGTCGAGCGCGCCGAGCAGGAGCGCGCGCATGCTCGCCTGCGAGGCCGTGCGCCCCGTGAAGGAGCCGCCGCGGTGACGCCGCTTCAGGTAATCGCGTACGAGTCCGAGAGCCGCCGCCGCCGTCGACGTCTGGCGATCGGCGGTCCGGCCACGACCCTCGCGAGGCGCCGGCGATCCGAAGCCGTCCGCGACGCCGCAGAAGGTGATGCCGGAGCCGAGCGTCTCGGCGAGATGCGCGTCGCTCTGGAGGCGCTGCCACATTCCGAGTTCGGTCGCGACCGCTACGTCCATGGCGACGCTCCACTGATGACGATCCGCGAAGCTCCCACATCGATTTCGTCGCCGATACCGAGCGCCGTCGAACCGTCGATCGGCCGCGCATTCACGAGCGTTCCGTTTCGACTGTCGAGGTCGCGGATGCTCAGGACGCCGTCGAGGCGGTCGATTCGTGCGTGCAAGCGGCTCACGTGCGCATCCGAGAGAACGAGTGTCGCGGGAGAGACGCGTCCGATCGTGACCGGAATCGGCGACAGGACCGTCCGCGTCCGCCCATCTTCTTCGACCCGCAGTATCACCGCCTGCATCGCGGCGACGGAATCGTCACGCTGCGCGCGGCTGCGACGGCGCGGCGCGAGCAGCACGACCGCGACGGCCGCACACGCGACGAGTTCGAGACTCGCGAGGCGAACGTTCGTCACTCCGGCGCGACGCCCGCGATCTCGCGTTCGAGCACGAGTTCGCTATCGCCGAGCCGGATGACGTCGCCCGCCGAGACGCGCGCACTCTCGATCTCGCGGCCGTTGAGCACGGTGCCGTTCGAGGAGTGCAGATCGCGCAGCGTCGAGGTCCCTTCGTGCAGATCGATCGCGCAATGACGGCGCGAGACGCGCGCGTCGACGACCGTGAGATCGCACGACGGATCGCGGCCGACGAGCACGTTGCCCGCGAGCACGAGCCGCCGGTCCTGCGGGACGCCGCGCGAGACGCGCAAGACGAGCCGCTCGGTTGCGATCAGCGCTTCGATCGCAATCGAGACCGTGCCGGTCGCCGTCCCCGGCGTCGCGCGCAGCTGCACTTCGAGGGCGGCCGGGCGTCCCGCTCGCCGCGCGAGGCCGAGCAGCATCGCATGCCACTGCCGCTCGAGGAAGGCGCGCTCGCTCTCGAAGCGTTCGGCATCGGCCGCACTCAACTGCACGACATAGCGCGCGGCGCGGCCCGTCGCGTCGCGCTCGAAGACGGCGACGAGTTTGCGCGCGACTTGCACCGGTTCGAGCGCGCTCGGAAAGGCGACGGCGAAGGCGCGCTCGACGGCGTGCGCGCAGGCCTCTTCGACGCGCAGAATCGGGTTCACGCGACCGGTCCCGCCGCGCGATCGAGACGCACGATCGTGAAGCCGTCGCGGCCCTCGATGCCGGGCGGGATGACGAGATCGCCCGCGCGCGCGAACGCCGCGAACCGCTCGGGTAGCGGCGCGCGCGCGAACTCCGGATGCGCGTGCAGAAAGCCGTCGATGCGTTCCGTGCCTTCGCGCGGATCGGTCGAACAGACGCTGTAGACGAGCCGGCCGCCCGGACGCAGATAGGTCGCGGCGCGTTCGAGGATCGCGGACTGGGTCTCGGCGAGCCGCTCGCCGTCGTCCGGGCGCTTGCGCCAGCGCGCCTCCGGATGGCGGCCGAGGACGCCGAGTCCGGAGCACGGCGCGTCGACCAGCACCGCGTCGACCGGCGGCAGATCGAGGGGCTGCGTCGCATCGCCGATCACGATCGAGGCGATGCCGATCCCGGCGAGCGCCAGCGTCCGTTCGAGCGACGGCCGTTTGCGGACGTCCTTCTCGACGCAGTAGACCGCGCCGCGGTCCTCCAGACGCGCGCCGATCTGCGCGCTTTTCTTGCCACGGCCGCTGCAGAGATCGGCGACGCGCTCGCCGGGCTCGAGGGCGAGCAGGTCGACCGGGATCGCGCTCGACTCGCTCTGGACGAACCAGCGGCCCGCTGCATCGTCCGGCGTCGAGCCCGTATCGAGCAGGACGTCGCCTGCGAGCGTCGAGCGCCTTATGACAAGATCGTGTCCAATGAGTTCGCTCTCCGCGGCCTCGATCGAGAGGGCGCGCTCGTTGACGCGAACGGCGTGCTGCGGCGCGGCCGCAAGGCCGGCGAGCACCTCGTCGAGCCGGTCCTCGAAGCGTCCGCGGAGCTGCGTCACGACCCACGTCGGCAGCGAGTAGCGCGTCCCGAGATAGTCGTCGTCGCTCTCGAAAGCGGCGCGCTCGGGCTCCGCCGGCGGCTCGGCCGCGATGCGGCGCAGGATCGCGTTCACGAGACCGGCGGTCCCTTTGTGGCCGTAGCGAAGGGCGAGCGACACCGTCTCGTAGACGGCGGCGTGGTCGTCGACGCCGTCCATGACGCGGAGCTGATAGACGCCGAGCCGCAGGATCTCGAGGATCGCCGTCGGTAGTGATTTCTTACGGTCACCGAGATAGGGGACGAGATACCAGTCGATCAGACGGCGCATCTTGATCGATCCGTACGCGAGGTCGGCGGCGAACGCCCGATCGCGCGCATCGAGCGATGTGCGCCGCGCGCGCACGGCGAACGAAGCCTGCGCGCCGCGCAGTTCCGGTCCGAAGACGTCGCGGACGACCGAGAGCGCGAGGTCGCGCGACGAGGCGCGGTGCTCCCGCGGCGCCTCGAGGCCGCTCACGCGGGCGACGCCCCGGCGCGACGGATCAGCGCGCGCAGGTAGTCCGCGGCCGGCATCTCGCCGCGACTCGGCGGGACGACCCGGTCGATGACGAGCGACGCTTCCACACCGGCGACCACGATCGCCTGGGGCTCGGCCGCGAGGATGGAAAGCGAGATCACGCCGTCGGCTTCGCCGTCCCGGACGCCGGACGCTGCGAAGCGCCCGAGCGTGGCCGAGGCAAGGAGCCGTGCGTGCTCGACGCCGCGCATGACGCGGGCGCGGGCGAGCTTGACGTCCTCACCGGCCACGCACGCACGGGCGAGCGGCTGCGGCGCGAAGGCGCGGACGGCGCGGGCGATCCGCTCCGGCTCCCAGGCGAGCTCGACGCGCAGATCGTCCTTGACGAGCGGGCGCGTCACCGTCCGTCGCGTCGCCGCAGCGTCACCGAGCTGCGCCTGCGGCGTGCGCACGAGGCTGCCGCTCGCCGCCTGCGCGACCGCCCGCGCGAGCAGCGCCGCCCCGAGCCGGGCGAAGCGGTCGTGCAGCTCGCCGTACGTCTCCTGCGCAGCGATCGGCTGCCGCTCGGCGAGGACGACGTCGCCCGTATCCATGCCGGCGTCCATCGCGATGATCGTGACGCCGCTCTCCGTCACGCCCGCGAGCAGCTGCGATTGCAGCGGCGTCGCCCCGCGATAGAGCGGTAGCAGACTCGGGTGGACGTTGAGGGCGACGGGCACGAGATCGAGCACGGCCTTTGGTACGATCTTGCCATACGACGCCACGGCGAAAAGGTCGGCCCGTTCGGCTGCGAGCCGCAGGATCGCCTCGCGCAGACGCGCGGGCTCGATCACCGGGATGCCGAGCGCGAGGGCCGCGGCCTTGACGGGCGTCGGCTGGAGCCGCTGACCGCGTCCCGCCGGGCGGTCGGGCTGCGTCACGACGAGCGTACAGGCGGCGACTTCGGCGAGCGCGCGCAGTGCCGGAACGGCGAACGCGCTCGTGCCGAAAAAGACCGCGCGCGGCTCAGGCGGAAAGAGAGCCCTCGGCTTCCGAGGCCGCGAGCGCCGCCTGCTCCTCGTCCGTCGCGGCGGGCCGGATGTTCTGCGCCGTATCGACATAGAGCACGCCGTTCAGATGATCCATCTCGTGCTGCAGGCAGCGCGCAAACAAGTTCTTCTCGCCGGTGATGTCGTATCTCTTGCCATGCCGATCGAGGCCCGCGCAGACGACTTTCTCGAAGCGCGTGATATCCCCGATCATGCCTGGCACGGAGAGACAGCCTTCGATCGAGGACATCTCGCCCTCGGTCAGGATGAACTTCGGATTGATCATCACGAAGGGGCCGAACGCCTCCTCTTCGTCCTGCAGGTCGACGACGAAGATCCGCTTCGGGACGTTGATCTGCGGTGCGGCGAGGCCGATTCCCGGCGCCTCGTACATCGTGTGGAACATGTCGTCGAGCAGCTGCTGGAAGAGCGGATCGCCGATCTCCTTCGGATCGACGGCCTTCGCGACTCTCCGGAGCGTCGGGTGACCATCCGTGATGATGGGGCGCAAGTACGGCATCGCTGCTCTTCTACCGCAGGAAGCCTCGGCGGGGTTGCACCGGACGGGCCTTTTCCCGACCCCGTCCGCCGTGCTGCTGCGTTTATTTCCTCATGCGTTTCTTGCCGAACTTCAACCGAATCGATGCTGAGCCGCGGCTAGCGTCGCTTCAACGGCGCGCGCGATCGAAGAGCGCCGTAAGATCGAGCGCGAAGCCGGGCAGCGCGTCGTGCGCGAGCGTCTCGCCGCGACCGAGCCGGCGCATGCCGCTCGCGTCGAAGAGGTCCACGATCTGGTCGTGCGGGTCGACGACGACGACGAGCGACGACCCGGCGGCAAGATACGTCCGCGTCTTCTCGGCGACGTCGGCGGGCCGGTCGTCCGGCGAGAGGATCTCGACGGCGACGGTCGGCGCGATCTGCGGCACTTCGAAGGCATCCGGCTCGGCATCCGCCGCAAGTGCGACGTAGGCCACATAGGCGACATCCGGCACGAGCGGCCGGGTCGCGACGCCCGGCGGCGTGACGCGGAAACGCCACTCCGTCCCGACGCGACCGCGCCCTTCTTCGCCCCACGCGGTCAGCGCGATCGCGAACAACGACTGCAATCGCGCGTGCGAATACGTCGGACTCACCTTCTGCACCGCTCGGTCGCCGATCCACTCCGTCTCCGGCTTCGTCTCCGGAAGAACGATCTCTGACGACATCTGACAGCTCCTTAACACGACGACGGCATTCATCGCCAATTTTTCAGGCCCACATCACTTTACGCGGTTCTTGTCCGGACGGGCGGAAACAATAAGAAACGCAAGGAAAATATCGAGCTTGCGATTCGTGCCGCATAAGCGCTGTGATCATCGCAAGCGGATCGCAAGCCAAGGTGTTTACGCAGGAACCATTTTGATTTCGCCACGCAGATTCCACGATGTTTAAGCGAACTTGGCGCTGGAGGGCGTTTGGCTGGGCCTCCGGCCGAGCCTACAAACCGCGTCTCCTCTTACAGACCCTCGTGTCTGTGGGGCAGGTCAGTGGAGCCAGCGCTAACATTCTCGCTATGTCTACGAGCCGAGCTGTACACCATGTCAGTTTTGTTGCGACTTGCGTCTTTATCATGGCGCTCGCGCGCGGAGCGGCTGCTCAAGAGATCGCACCGCCGGATCAAAGTAGGCTTGCGCCAGGCTACCATATAGATGCTTACGGGTGTGTTCTTGGCCCCGATTCTACTGCGGCGTCACCTATTTCGTCACCCGCTGATCGTCGGGCGTCGACGAGCCAAGGGGCGCCGATACCTCGGACGAATAACCGATTGCTATCCGTCGAAGACAGGCGTAATCTGTTAAACGCGGTAGCGTCGCGTCGGCGAGAGCTTCGAAGCTCGATCGAGGAAGAGGCGCAAAAAGATGCATCGATTCGTGTGCCGCTAAGCGTCGACTTGGCAAAGCTGGGCAATCTTGCGTCCGCGCGCCGAATTTGGCGGGACGTCCTAACGCGACGCAGCACCCCGGACGAAGTTGGTTTCTCGGAGCTGCGTAGGCATCGCTACGCTATTGGGTTACGGATGTTAAGGACGGATGTTCAAAGCAACCCTGCGTTTGAAGATAGCGGTGCGCTCGCACACTTACAGCGCGGCATCATCTATGCAAATCATGGCAATTACGAAAGCGCTGCGATTCAATGGCGGCTCGCCGTTCGTTGCTCGCCCAATTACGAGCGGGCTCACCTACTACTCGGTGTCGTAGAAAAGCTTCAAGGACGGCCCATCGATGCACGGTCTGAGTGGGTCGCGACTCTGGAGGTTTCGGAGCTAATGCCGCCAGGCCCGCGATCGGTTAGCGCGGCGAAGTATGAAGCCATGGCGTTACTCAATCAGTAACATACACGGCGGTTTGTTCGGTTGCTCACCTCACCGAAGCTGAAGTCGGCTCAGTCCGCGCTCGCTGCGTACGAACAGCAGACCGGCATCGTCGTGGGGTTCCGCGCCTCATTGCTGAAAGCGCAAATGGTCGTCTGGGGGGAAGCTATATGTACTTTACGTAACGCTACTCGTTCGTTCGTCGATAACACAGCGATCTTTTGCACGAACGGACGCGATAGGCAGAATTTACGCACCGTTATCGAGCTAGCTAACGACGTGGAGACCCAAATTTCACGAATCCTCGAACGACATAAATTCCGAGCAAGACAAGGATTCCAATATTAAGTACCAAGACTACCGTTTCGACTCGCGGGGAGTCAGGTAGCGCAAAGCTCACTGCGACCAGCGCCGCTATCAAGAGGCCGGAAGCCAGAACGACAGGCTTTGGCGCTAGAGGCTTCCGCGCGAATAGAAACCAAGGGCAACCTACAGTCAACAATTCTCGGAGCCCTGCGACCATTATTGGCCGCAAGCCGCTTGTTGATCGGCAGATGCGCTCAGCACACCGAAAACAGAGTCAGAGCAGCAAGTGTTTGATCGGAATGTCCGAGACATCATCGAGCGACCTCACGACTTAGAACGCAAGGGCCTACAGAATATAACTTGCCATGTTGACGTCGGCGACGATGCCGCCGAGCTTCTCTTTGACGTAGGCGGCGTCGACGAGGACGTTGCCCGCGGTCTCGGGGGCGTCGTAGCTGACGTCTTCGAGCAGCCGTTCGAGCACGGTATGCAGACGCCGCGCGCCGATGTTCTCGCTCTGTTCGTTGACCTGCATCGCGAAGATCGCGAGCTGCTCGATGCCGTCCGGCGCGAATTCGACCGTCACGCCCTCGACGGCAAGGAGTTGCCGGTACTGTTCGGTCAGCGCGTTCTTCGGCGCGGTCAGGATCGTCTTGAAGTCCTCGACGTTGAGCGAGTCGAGCTCGACCCGGATCGGAAAGCGTCCCTGTAACTCCGGAATGAGATCGGAGGGCTTCGACATGTGAAAGGCGCCCGCGGCGATGAAGAGCACGTGATCGGTTTTGATCGGACCGTGCTTCGTCGTCACCGTGCTGCCTTCGACGATTGGCAAGATATCGCGCTGGACGCCTTCGCGCGAGACGTCGGCGCCGCGCGCGCCCTCGCGCCCCGCGACCTTGTCGATCTCGTCGATGAAGATGATGCCGCTCTCGCCGGCGCGGTGCAGCGCCTCCCGCTTGACGGACTCGATATCGACGAGGCGCCCCGACTCTTCTTGCGCGAAGATGCGGCGCGCGTCGCCGACCGTGACGCGCTTCTTCACGCGCTTCTTCGGCATCAGGCCGCCGAGCATCTCGGAGAGATCGGCGCCCTGGCCGCCCATCATGTTCGGATCCATGCCGCCGAGCGAACCCGAGGGCAGGCTCTGCGCTTCCTCGGTCTCGATATCGATGAGGCGGACGTCGTAGAAGCCGCGCTTCACGTCGGCGCGCGCCTGCTCGCGGATCGTCTTCGCCTCGCTCGGCGGCAGCGGCTGCGCGCTCGGCGAGGGCGGCGCCTGCTGTCCGAACTGCTGGCCCGTGAGGTTGTTGCCGAAGATCGACCCCAAGGTCGCGGCGAACGGATTCGGTTGCGGGGGCGCCTGCGGCGGCCGCGTCTCGGGATAGAGCAGGTCGATCACGCGCTCGACGGCGGCGTCGTCCGCGGCCTGGGTGACCTCGCCGCGCCGTTCGTCTTGAACCATGCGGATCGCGGCCTCGACGAGGTCGCGCACCATCGACTCGACGTCGCGGCCGACGTAACCGACCTCGGTGTACTTCGTCGCCTCGACCTTCACGAACGGCGCGTTCGCGAGGGTCGCGAGGCGCCGCGCGATCTCGGTCTTGCCGACCCCCGTCGGGCCGACCATGAGGATGTTCTTCGGCGAGATCTCGGAACGGAGATCGCCCGCGAGACACTCGCGCCGGTAGCGGTTGCGCATGGCGATCGCGACCGCGCGCTTCGCCTTCGCTTGCCCGACGACGTAGCGATCGAGCTCGGCGACGATTTGGCGCGGCGTCAGTTCGCGGGTTCCTGGTGGCAAGGCAGTAGTCGTCATCGTGACCTCTGAGACCGCAGCATGGCCGGGAACGGCTTCAACGCTCGGCGTGCCGGGTAGCAGCGAGCCGTGCCACATCGAGCCGGCGCCTCCGCCGGCCCCGCCATCGTGACGCCGCGCCCCAGCGGGCGAACGCATCGCTATCGAAGATCGCGATGATGCAGGAGGGGCACATTCTTGTCATCGGCGGCACGGGCGGCGTCGGCGAGGGCATCGTCGAGGCCCTGCTCGCGGAGCCCGGCGGCCGCAAAGTGCTCGTCGCCTCCCGGGACGCTAGGAAGCTCGAGGCGCTTCGGGCACGGCGCTGGGAGGACGCTCGCCTCGTGACGCTTCGCGGGAGCGTCGAGAACCTGCAGGCGGCGCGGTCGCTCCTCACGGCGGCCCGCAGCCACGGCGCGCTCGGTGCCGTCGTCGCCTCGCTCGGCGGCTGGTGGGAGGGCGCCCCGCTCACAGGTGTCGACGAAGTTTCGTGGTTCGACGCCCTCGGCGAGCTCTTGACGCCGCACTTCATGGCGGCACGGACCTTCGTGCCGGCGCTCGCGGAAGAACCGGTGCGGAGCGTCGCGCTATCTGCTGATCGGCGGCGGTGCCGCCCTCACGCCCGTGCCGCGCTCGAGTCTCGTCTCGATCGCCGGCGCCGCGCAGCTCATGCTGGCACGCGCGCTCGTCGCCGAACGGCCCGGCCTGGCCCAGCCGATCGTCGAGACGCTCGTCGTCGACGGGCCCGTGAAGACGAACGCGCGCCATCACGGCCCCGAGACCGAGCGCGAGATCACGGCCCGCGAGGTGGGCGACGTCGTCGCCGCGCTCCTCCGCGACGGCACGACCGGCACGTGGCCCGCCGTCGCACGCGACGGCATGCGGATCGTGATGCGGCCGCGACCCCGCTCGTGACCGGGTGCCGCGGACGCTACGGAATCGGCGCGCCGTCGTCTTTCGAGGAGTCGTCGCCGAAGGCGCCTTCGCGGTGCGTCACTTCCTCGTCGACGGCGTTCTCCGGATGGAGCGCACGGCCGGCCGTCGAGTCCGGGTCGAGGGCCTCCGAGCCATGCGCGGGATCGCCGAGTTCGGCGAGGGCGTCATCCGTGTTCTCGTCTGGTGCGGTACCGTGCGTCTTCATACAACGGGCGTACCCGTTTGCTGCGCCGGCGGTGCGAGCGTCGCGAGTTCGTCGTAGAGATATGCCATCGTCTCGATGCCCCCGTAGAACTGCGCGAGATCGAACTTTTCGTTCGGGGCGTGGATCGCGTCGTCGGGCAGGCCGACGCCGATCAGCACCTGCGGCAGATGCAAGATGCGATCGAAGCTCGAGACGGGTCCGATCGTGCCGCCCGTGCCGATGAAGACGGGCGCTTTGCCGAAGCCGCGCTCCATCGCGCGCGCGGCCGCGGCGACCGCGGGATGGTCGCGCGAGGTCTCGACCGCCCGGACGTCGCCGTCCTCGTGGATCTCGATCGTGACGCCCGGCGGCGCGACCCGCTCGAGATGCGCGCGCACCGCACGCTTGACGTGCGCCGGCTCCATTCCGGGCACGAGCCGCGCGGAGAGCTTCGCGTGCGCGAAGCTCGGCACGATCGTCTTGCCGCCCGGACCCTGATAACCGCCGTAGATACCGTTGCATTCCAGCGTCGGCCGCGTCCACGTCCGTTCGAGCGGCAAGCGATCGCGTTCGCCGCCGAGCAGCGCCCGGGCACCGAGGGACGCCGCCTCGCGCGCTTCGTCATATGGCAGGGCGCGCAGCTCCGCGAGTTGCGCGGGCGGCAACTCGCGCACGCCATCGTAGAAACCCGGCACGACGATACGGCCGCGCTCGTCACGCAGCGTCGCGATCATCCGCGCGAGCGCCTCGATCGGATTGACGACGAGGCCGCCGAAATATCCCGAGTGCAGGTCGCTCGCGGGGCCGCGCACGCGCAGCTCCCAGTGCACGAGCCCGCGCAGCGAGACCGTGAGCGACGGGACGTCCTCGGCGAAGACGGCGGTGTCGCTGACGACGACGACGTCGCAGGCCAGCCGCTCGCGTTCGCGTGCGAGAAACGCCTCGAAGTTCGGCGACCCGATCTCTTCTTCGCCCTCGACGACGACCTTGACGTTGATCGGCAGCGAGCCGCGCATGCGCAGGTGCGACTCGATCGCAGCGAGATGCATCAGCACTTGACCTTTGTCGTCGACCGAGCCCCGTCCGTAGATCTTGCCATCCCGGACCGTGCCGGCGAACGGCGGCGAGTCCCAGAGGTCGATCGGATCTTCGGGCTGGACGTCGTGATGGCCGTAGATCAGCACGGTCGGAGCGCCGGGCGGCGCGTGCAGCCATGAGCCGTAGGCGACCGGCAGCCCGTCCGTCTCGAGCACCTCCGCATCCGCCAGACCCGCGGCCCGCATGCGCGCGACGATCGTCTCCGCGGAGCGCCGGACCTCCGGGTGGCGCGCCGGGTCGGCCGACACGGAGGGACAGGCAATCCACTCCGTCAGTTCGCCGAGATAGCGCTCGCGGTTTTCGCGGATGAAGGCGATCGGGTCGTGCGAGGTCAGCATCCTGCAGGCTTCGACGCCCGCGCCGCGCGTTGCTGCGAGCGGTCCTACGGCAGGGGCGGTTGCCGGTCCCCCGCGTACCCGGGATCGCCCGGATAGCGTCCGCCGACGTCGGGATAGACGACCTGCAGCACGGGGAAGCCCGCGCCCGTCTTCTTGAAGCGCGTGTAGTACCAGAGGTCCCAGCCAAGATAGTCTCGGTAGACGGTCGAGGATGTCACGGCCCGGAAGCGCAGTGGGCCCTCTGGAATGATCTTGTCATAGACGACGCCGTCGACGTACCGGGCGCCCGCTCGGATCTCCACGGCCAAGTGGTTCAGCAGCCAGCCGAGCCACTTCTCTTTGCGCCCGAAAACGACGAGCTCGGGATGTTCGAAATTGTCATACAGCCCGACCGAATACGAGAAGCCGTCGTCCGTCTCGCTCGCAGCGACCTGCAGAATGTGGAGTCCGACGCGGCGGACGCTCTCGACGCACCCGCGCTCCTCGTCCGTCAGCGTTGCGAGGTCGCCTGCCTCGTCTGCGTCGTCGTCGAACTCGTCGTCGTCGTCGTCGTCCGGGGCGTAACTGCGGAGCCACGCGTCGTTCGCGCGCTCGCGCTCCGCCATCCAGCCGAGCGGCAGATCGAGCAGCGGCGCGAGCGACGCGTCGCGGGCGACGAGCGTCGCGACGTCGACGACTTCGGGGTCTTCGGCATCGTCGCCGTGATGCTCGATACCGCAGAGCATCTGCCATTCGTCGACCTCGTCGTGGCTGACGAAGAGCACGGGTTTGCCACGCTCGAGCACGTTGCGGCAGACGATCGTGCGGGGCGAGGGACCATCGATCGGCATGCGGCTCCTTCTCACTCGAGCGGCGTCAAGCTCGCGACGTCGACACCGTCGTAGAACTCGTCGAGCGACAGCGTACCGTACGCCGTCTCGAATGACGCGGCGATCTCTTCCATCGGGCCGATCGCCCCGGCGGCGTCGCGCCGGTACGCAACGGCCCAGCGGCGACGGCTGTCGATCACGAGATAGCTCGCGAGCGACGCAATGCGCGTGTAAACGAGGACCTTGTCGCCGAGGTCGAGCGTCGCGGTCGAACGCGAGAGCACCTCGACGATCAGCGACGGCGCCTGCAGGCGGCAGGCTCGCTGATGCTCGCCCGGTCCGAGGTCGGCCGCGTCGCACGAGACGGCGAGATCCGGACGATAGCCATACCGGCCGTCCCGCGTGACGATCGTCGCATTCGTGAATTTTCGGCAGCGCGCACGCCGGACGCCCGGTGCCAGCAGATCGGAGAGGTTCGTGACGATCGTCTCGTGCGGCATCGACGGCGATTCCATGCGCCGGATCGCACCATCGTGGTACTCGAGACGGCTCGCGCTCGCAGCATCGAGCCGCTCGTATTCGGCGAACGAGATTCGTACCTCCGGTCGCATCCGGCTGCGGTTCCACGAGGTCACCCCGTCGCCTTCGGCCTATCCTCACGACATGAAGCTTCGTGGCAAAGTCGTGTGGATCACCGGCGCCTCCTCCGGCATCGGCGAGGCGCTCGCCCTCGCGTACGCGCGGGCGGGCGCCTCCGTCGCGCTGAGCGCCCGGCGGCCGGGCGAACTCGAGCGCGTCGCAGCGACGCTGCCGCGCAAGACACGATCGCTCAGCGTGCCGCTCGACGTCGCCGACCTGGAGGCGATCCCGGACCGGCTCGCCGCAATCGAAGCATCGCTCGGGCCGGTCGACGTGCTCGTCAATAACGCCGGGATCTCGCAGCGCTCGCTCGTCACCGAGACGTCGCTCGAGACATACCGCCGGATCATGGAGATCGACTTCTTCGCGACGGTCGCGCTCACGCAGGCCGTGCTGCCGGGGATGATCGCGCGCCGCGGCGGTGCGATCGTCGTGACCTCCAGTGTCGCGGGCAAGCTCGGGACGCCGCTGCGTTCGGGCTACTGCGCGGCGAAGCACGCGCTGCACGGCTTCTACGATTCGCTGCGGGCCGAGGTCGCGCGCGACGGCCTCACCGTGACGCTCGCCGTCGTCGGCTACGTCCGCACGGACGTCTCGCTCAACGCCCTGCGCGGCGACGGCAGCGCGCACGCGGTCATGGATCCGGCGCAGGCCGCCGGACTCGCGCCGCGCGTCGTCGCGCGCCGGATTGTCCATGCGGCCGCGCGCGGCAAGCGCGAGGTCGTCGTCGCGCGCGGTCAGTCGAAGTTCGCGCTCACCCTCGCGCGCTTCGCACCCAGCCTCCTCGCCCGCGTCGTCACTCTCCGGCGCGCCCCCTGACAAGACCAGCCTAGCCGACCGTCTCG
>JAABUX010000766.1_pt1 | contig 52229 bp, 48 predicted proteins | sample 5561851 | NCBI WGS metagenome assembly JAABUX01 (sample SAMN10711883, study PRJNA513361) | rock metagenome | isolation source: Antarctica rocks | place: Antarctica: Victoria Land, Richard Nunatak red sandstone | collected 2016-01-03
TTAGGACATCGTTCCGAAAATTCTCCCGTTTTATCTTGACGCCGCCGGCGAACCACGCCTCCATCGCGTCTGCCTCATCATCCGCAAGGTGGTCGCGACGAAAGTGTGGGTGTCCCTGCACGATTTTCATGAAGCGTGTCGGAATCTGTCGAAGGTTTTGCTCCGCCACATCGGGATGTTTCGTATAATACTTCAAACGAACCCAATACTCAAACAAGCTTCGATTTAACATGACTGCGGCACGGATATGTCCGGCGCGGAGCAAAGTCAGAGCGCTCCCGCTCACATCCCAGGCGAGCGTTCCCAGGCCATAGCACCAAATCATAACGGAGAGATTTGGTGCGGCGCCCTCCGGTGATTCCGTAACGACGAGTGCCCTCAAAACCCGTTGCGTACTCTCAATGAAGGATTCTAGTTCGGGCGCGAGATCAAAAGAGTCCGATCGCATCTGTACCTTTGTTGTTGACCATGCGTCCTATCACGATAGCGTAGGGCGCACGTCCCCTACCCTCAGCTTCGCGAGGCGAAGGAGGCGTGCTTCGAGCTCGGTAAGGCTGAGTACGCCGCGACGATAGAGAATCCGTAAGAAATCTTCTGCTTTCTCACTTTGCTTCAGTGAATTGCACTCGTGGCAAGCGGCGACCACGTTCATGTAAGAATTTCCACCACCGTTAACCATCGCAACGACATGATCGAGAACGCTCGTTGCAGTATTGACCACGCGCAGACAATAAAAGCAACAACCTGCTTCGCGCTCAACCAGTACAGACACATAGGTTCGACCGCTGTAGAAATCAATGCTATCAAGAGCGAGGCTGGCCGAAGCCTTTGTCGTCATTGCTAGCGAAGGTATCTCTTCTGGCAGGAACACGCGAAGCCGATGGCCGGAACGATTACGCTCGATAATAGTGACGCAGCCCTTTTCATTTAGGGACCGCAATACCTCGCGTGCCTTGAAGCCGCTCATCGCACCAGCTTGGCCAAGCTCTTCCACGCTTATCGTCGTCTCATTCTGATCAACAACGACGGTGCGCCGCAGCAAGATGTAGTATGCAACGCGTTCCCATACGTCGAGACTGAGTTGAGGAAAGAGATAGTCCTCAACTTGAATGATGAGCCGGTCGAGCATCCAACCCCCTTGTGCTTTGCAAGCGGAAATCGAGGCAATCGAAGCCGAGCGTCTCTCAAATCGGGACGCGTCTGCGTGGTGCTGTGCTGTGCTTTGTCTCGCCGTCCCGAAAATGACAATCTCTTTCGAGAATTACACCTCACCCTTCTTCTCAGCGAACGCCAACGATGCTTTTAGTACGCATCCTTCCGATCATCAACGGTGAGCACTTGCAGCGTGCGCGTCCTCTTATCACGTTTAAAAATCGCGCGGTAGTTGCCGTGACGTAAACGCCAGAGACCGCGGTCCTTCGGCTCGAGCTTCTTCATGTCGACGTCGCGCGTGGTCGGGTCTGCGGCGAGCTTCCGGAAATCGATACGCAGCGCCGTCGCCTCAGCCGAAGGAATGTTCGCCAGGTCCCGCTCTGCCCGCCGCGCGTATGCGACGGTCCAACTCAACGCGAGGCGTTGGAGCGCTTCGGCGTGGGTTCGTCGTTAACAATCGTGGCGGGGTCGACCGCGAAAAAACCTTGAGCGAAGTCGGCTTCGCCCTCGGCCACAGCCGCCAACTCTTCGCTCGTCAGCGTACCTGCAATAGGAGCGGCGGCGAGGCGCTCCTCCAGCAACGCGGTCACGTCTTTCATCCTTGCGATTGTACCACGCTGACAAGCCCTCCCATAAGTCGATGCGGGCAGGACGTCTTTCGGTAAATACCGCAAAAGGTTATAACCTGTGGATTGAGAAACAGGAAGCATTAATTATCTAAATACCGCTAGCGGGGCATAATGGTCATCGCGATAACGAACCAAAAGGGCGGCGTCGGCAAGACCACGGTGACGTTCAACCTGGGTGCGGCGCTTGCGGTCGAGGGACACCACGTCGTTCTAGTCGATGCCGATCCCGCCGCTGGGCTCTCATACGCGGCGGGGTTTCCACTCGCCGACATCCCCGGGGAAGCGACGACAGCTGCACTGTTCCGAGGGCAGAAGCCGCCGATGCAGGCCCTCGCGCGCAATTTGCAGCTCGTCCTAGCCTCGCCGTCGGCGATGCTCGACCTTGAGCGTGAATGGACGCGCGACCAGGTGCGAATAGAACGATCGTGGGTCGCGGAGCTGGCCAAGTTTGTTTTGATCGACAGCCCGCCCAACCTCGGAACCCTTAAATTAACCGCTTGAGGAGGCACCGGTACTCATGGCGTGCATGAAGTGGCCGAGATGAGTAAGCGCGTTCACAATCGCGGTGAAGTCGATAGTGAAGCGTAGCGAGGTGAAGCATGTGGGGCCCTTCCAGAAGTGGACGGTCGCATGACCGCGTGCGTAAGGATGCCTTTACAGTACAGGCATATAGTCGCTTGCCGAGTGCGACGCGGATCACACTTTGACTTGCAACGAATCCACGCTTGCTTGTGAGGCGTTGTGAGGCCTCCCGAAAGCGGAGTTTCTCTCGGAGTGAGGCCCGACACAGTTGGCGCTCGTAACGCGATGACGGTGCTCCAAGCCTATCTGGCCATCTCATTCGCGACGCGCCATGAGGCTGTATAACCGTGGCACGTCTTTTTCGTCCCGAAAACGTTCGTTTCCGGGACCGCAACGGCGGGTTCGTTTTCATATACGGCGAAATTGATGAGCAAGATCGTGCGGGGGGAGCCTACACCATGACCAAGGCCGAAACGGCAGCGCTTTCGACCATGACGCCCGAGCAGCTTATCGAAGGCTTCGTGCGCGAGACGAAGCTCTACCAGCTTAGCGGCGTCCAGCGCGCGAATAAAGCGGCCGATGACTTAGCTGCGATTGCGGACGAAATCAGCCGTCGCGGCGGACTTCCGAGCCTTGCGCCGCTGATGGACGGTCCCGACCCATTCATCGCCTATAGTGCCGCGCGTCTTCTTGCGCGGCTTGAGGACTTTCGCGAACGTGCTCTCGCCGTGCTCGATCGCATTGCCGATGGGCACCTCGGTTCGGCCTCCACTCGCGCCCGCATCGCTCGGAACGTGATTCGCTATGGAAATCCCGATGGCGATCCGGTCGAATATGAAAGAGAACTAGCAGAAGTCCGCGCGCGCTCTAAACGTGCCTGAGCGAAACCTCGCAACCAAGACGATCCTGGCCCCAGACGGAAGTCTGATCCATTACCCTAACCTGCCCAATGTCGGCGAAAAATATCAACCGCCTGGCGCGCCCGCGCACGAAGTTCACAGCCAGCAGACTGCGCAATCACCAACACAAGCGCCGACGCCGCCGGTCGCAAACGAATCTTGGCGCGAGCGCGCGATGAGCACGGCCCGTTCGGCCGTTGAACGTGCTGGCATGTACGGCCACGCTGCCGTCAACGCACTCGTTTTAGACGATTGGAAAGCACTAACCGACGCCCATAGCTCGACGTTGCAGCGCATCGAAGGCGGCGCTAGTCTCGCGTCGTGGGCGATTCCCTAGGGCAAAGTCGCCGAAATCGCCACTCACGCGATCGCCAAGGCGGGAGAACTCGTCGCAGGGCACGCTGCGGAGCAGTCCGTCGAGCATGCAATCGCCTCCGGTGTCGAACGTGCGGCGGAGCACACGCAAGATGCGGGGGCCATCGCCGGAAGAAAATGGGCGGAGCGCACACCGAATCAAAAGCTCGCCCAGCAGCATCCGATGAATCCGAGTACGATTTGGGACCGGCCGCTTACTCCCGCCGAGCGAGGTGGCAAGTTCGAGAACGCTAATGATTTGACGGCGTTTCTCGGGCCGGCAAGCGAGCGCGGCGGCGTGGCGCGCGAGTGGCATCACGTCGTCGAAAAAGTCCACCCCGACAAGTACGGTCAGTTCCCGGCTGAACAAGTCCACAGCGTCGAGAACCTCGTGCCGGTGCCTCGCGCGGCGCATCGCGGCGAAAATGGACTGACGGCAGAATTTAACAAGAAGGACCTGGAGCTTGGCACAACTCTCCGCGAACGGCTGAAAGGCAAGCCGTGGGAAAAACATGTTGTCGAGGGAGAGCGCGCCATGCGCGAGCGCGATCTTGATCCCGCCGCGCTGCGCGCCGAGACGCGGGCGCGCTTCGAGCAGCGGCTCGAACTGCGCGATCGTCTCAACGGACTCTCGAAAGGTCACGAAGCAGACGAGATTTCGCACGGTCGCGGTGCGCTCGGCGTGATCGTTCACGAAGGGAATAGTCAGAACGGCGACGCTCGTTCGCAAGCCTCCGCAAGGTCTGGCGGCGGGAATTCGTGGTCGCCCGATATGCCGTTCGAAGATTTTGCGAAACTGCAGGCACAGATTCGCGGTGGCTCCTCCTCGCGAGAGGCGGCACGCGGCCTGTCGTACGAGCGCGATGGACGGCTCGACGTCGTTAGGCCTGGGACGAAATTCCTGGGGAGCATCCAAAGCGTCGAGGGTGATCGCATTACGCAACACATCGGTCTTGGTAACACGGTGACGTGGTCTCGCGAAGAACTGGGCGCTCACTTCAAGGACCAACAGACCTTCGATGCGGCGATGCAGCCCGGCCACATGGTGGCTATCGGCATGGGCCGCAACGGCGTGGTCGACGCGCAGCAGCAGGTGCCCGGCCACGGTTGGGAGTCGCTCAACCAGCAGCCGCTTCAGCCGTGGCAACAATTCGAAGCGCCGCACCTCGCGCACGGCCACGGCCGCTGATCCCCGTCCCGAAAACGGTCCGTTTCGGGATGATTGTCGGAAACCACGATCAGAAGGTCCGCGCGACAGAGGGGGACGCACGAGCCGTCTCTCATGGTGATACCCCGCCGTCCGGCATTTATGCAGATGCCGCCACGACGAAACGTTCGCGGTCTAATGCTGCGTTTGGTCTTGTGCCAAATCTCTCTATATTCGCATCGCCCCAGCGTTTAAGCGCGTCGAGTATCGGTTCGAGCGTGAGTCCGAGCGGCGAGATGCTGTATTCAACTTTCGGAGGTACTTGCGCGTACACTTTGCGGAGAATGAGTCCGTCGGCCTCGAGCTCACGCAGCTGATTGGTCAACATACGCTGCGTCACGTCCGGAACGTGTCGCCGCAGACCGTTGAAACGCATGGTACCGTCAAGGAGATGGAAGAGAATAACACACTTCCATTTGCCATCTATGAGGCCGATCGTCGCTTCGACGGAGCAACCAGGGCTGCAATTAAAGCGGGACTGAGGCGTGCTCCTCATGACGGTATCCTTTCGTGCACTGAGGGCGAAGATTGTGCGTACTATCTTCTACGTGCGTCAGACGTTATGATCTCGCCACAGAGTTGCAGAAGAAACTCATGCGAGCGACCGATTATCACCGACCCAAGGCCATCGATGCTCAGCAAGAGCCGCAAAAGCGCAGGCACAATCGTCGCTCTTATGCCCGCTGTCACGGCATCGGAGCCCACTCTTCATCCCAAGGATGTCACACGTGCAATCCCAACAACATTCGTATCCCACCGCATCGATCGATCGCGCCGCTGCAAGAACTCTCGTCGATGCCGCGCGTGCGGTGGCCGCCCGGATCGGCATCGAAGTTGCGGTCGCGGTCACCGATTCCGCCGGAAATCTCAAGGCATTCGAGCGCACCGACGGCGCGCCGTTCCTAACTGCCGACGTCGCAATCGACAAGGCCTGGACGGCAGCTTCGTACGGCTATCCCACGCACGTCTGGAACGCCTACATTACCGGCGATCCGAAGGTCGCGCAACTCGCACATCGCCCGCGGCTGGTGGCCGTCGGCGGCGGCTATCCGGTCAACGAAGACGGAAAGCTTATCGGAGGTATCGGAATCTCCGGCGGCACGTATCAGCAAGATCAAGACATCGCCGTTGCAGCGCTCCAGTCCATCGGACTCGAGAGCGCAGAATGAGACGGAGGTAGCGACGAATGCGCGCGTACCATACCACGGGATCTGAACTCAAGATCATGATCTTCGATGACCCCGAACCCGAGCTTTCTCCCGGCGCCGCCATCGTCGACGTTCATGCGGCCTCACTAAATTATCGCGATCTGTTGAACCTCGACACAGACGTGCCGTTCGTGCCCCTTTCCGACGGAGCGGGCGTCGTTCGGGCGATCGGCGATGCCGTGACGCACGTGCGCGTCGGGGATCGAGTCGCGATCGGTTTCATGCCCGGATGGCTAAGCGGGCCGCTCGACGCAGCGAAGCAGGCCTCCGCTCTTGGCGCTGTCGATCACGACGGCGTGCTGCGGGAACGCCTGAGCGTTTCCGCAAGCGCACTCGTTCCCATACCGGACGACATGTCGTTCGCCGAGGCTTCGACGTTACCGTGCGCCGGCGTGACGGCGTGGGCCGCGCTCTTCGAACGACGACCGCTGATGCCCGGCGAAACCGTACTGCTGCTCGGCACGGGCGGCGTCTCAATCTTCGGGCTGCACTTCGCAAAAATGGCGGGCGCACGCGTGATCATCACCTCGAGTTCGGATGCCAAGCTGGATCGTGCGCGTGCACTCGGCGCCGACGCAACGATCAACTATCGCGCGACGCCGCAGTGGGCCGACGAAGTTCTCAAAATGACGGATGGGCGGGGCGCCGATCTCGCGATCGACGTCGGGGGCCCCGCGACGTTGAACCACACGCTGAGCGCGGTCAAGTACGACGGACGCGTCTCGTTCATGGGCGTGCTTACCGGATTCGAGGGTGCGATCTCCACCGCAACGCTTCTACGCAAGCGCATAACACTGCAAGGCATTTACGTCGGCCCCGTGGCGATGTTGGCCGACGTCGTTCGCGCACGTCCCAAACCCGTCATCGATCGGATCTTCAGCTTCCAAGATGCACCGAAAGCGTTCGACACCCTTGGTTCGGGCGCCCATTTCGGGAAGCTCGTCATTGCGATTCCCGCTTCGCCGTGAAGTCGAAATGATGCGCCGTCCTAACGCTCTACACGCTGCCGTCGTTGTCATGTTTGCGATCGCGCTGCCGCCGCTACGCCGAAACTTCAATCGGTGTACCTAGGGAAGGCGGGCATCGCTGCAAAGTCCTCGGGCGAATGTTGGATGATGAAGCCGTCCGAGGGCGTTCTACCTACGTCTTCCGCCAGAAATTGTCGCGGCTCCCGTGCCTGAGAATGACTGCATTCTCAGGCATCACCATTGAAGTCATTGAGCGAGGGCGTAAGCAGCGGCCGTATCGCGACATCGATGCCGTCGGGCGTGACGATCGCACGAACGCGGTCGCCCGGAGAGACCGGCCTCGAGAGTGTGTGCTGCGGAAACACCCCGAACGTTCGTGCGCCGACGACGATCGCGAGGTACTGATCGCTTGCTGCGATCACAAGCCCGGAAACGGCGCTGCCGAGTTTCGGTGCTTTTCCGCGATAGCACTTGGGAGGAGGGTCGTCCGTTGTGCCGCCACCACGGACGTCGCGTGGTCGACAAACGCCTCCGTCTCAGGCGGCCCCAGGCGTCCGGATCAGCCGCCGGGTGCCGGGCGCCTGCGCCGTGCCGGCAGCGGGCTCGCTGCCGGCACGCCGGCTTCTGCGTGGTCGGCGGCGAGCGCGGCCGTCAGTCGGTCGACCGCGGCGTCGTCGAGCGGTTGGAGCGGCGGCATGACGGCTCGCCAGCGCGCGTCGGCGTACCGCACGCCGAGCGCCGCTTTGAGGGCCGACACGGCCGGGAACTCGCGCAGCACCGCGCACTCGTGTGCGAGCCGGTGCGTCGCGACGAGGCCATTCGCGAGCGGCGTTCCGCCGAGAACGCGTAGTGCGAGCTCGGCCGTGTAGTTCAACGTGCCGGAGATGCATCCGCTGCCGCCGAGGGCCCGGTGCTCGATCGCCCGCGTCTCGTAGTTCGCCGTGACGGCCAGTGCGCTGGCTCCGGCCAGTGCGCTGGCTCCGGCCAGTGCGCCGGCTCCGGCCGGTGCGCCGGCTCCGGCCAGGGCGCCGGCGGCGGCTCGTGCGGTCCACGCCTCCGTGTGCGCCCAATCTCCGCTTGCGTCGTGGTATCCGACGAAGGTTCCGGGATACGCCGCCCGCAGCCGGTCGACGACGCCGGCCTCGATCGGGACGCCGGAGATCTGCGGGATGTGGTAAAAAATGATGCGTAGCCGGTGGTCGCCGACGCGTTCGACGAGCTCGGCGTAGAACCGGGCGACACCCTCCGCCGTCACATTCCGGTAGTAATACGGCGGCACGATCAACGCGGCGGAGGCACCGGCGGCGATCGCCTCGCGACAGAGCGTCGCTCCGTCCTCGACGTTGCAGGCTTCGGATGCGACCACGAGCCGATCGCCCGTGATGCCGCCGGCCGCGATCACATCGATCGCCGCGATGCGCTCGTGGATCGAGAGCGAGGGACCTTCGCCGACCGTTGCGAGGATCGCGACCCCATCGAGCCCCGCTGCGAGCAGGCGGCGGGCGTGGTCGAGAAAGGACGAGAAATCGATCGTCAGGTCGCTCGTGAACGGAGTCGGGATCGCGGCGACGAGTCGGTAGTCGTTCGGGGCCATGATAGCCGTTATCGGCGCGTCGGTCCGCGTGTCGGACGTCCCCGATGGCGCCGGGTCGCCGGCGGCTCGAGCAACGTTTCGAGATACGAGATCGGCAGGAAGGCGAGCGAACTACTGCTGTAGCTCGCGACGATCGCTCCGTTTTCGTCTGCGAACGGCAAGATGCTGCGCGGGAAACGCCCGACGAGCACGCGTGCTCGAAGGGTCGAGCGGCTGGTCGCGCTCGCCCGCGTCAGCACGGCGACGTCGTGCTGGAGGTCGGCCGCGTGCTCGTAGCCGGCGGCGATCAGATAGGCGCCGCCGGCGACGGCGCCGAGCACCTCCGGTGAAAACGAGAGCGTGGTTCGCGCCACGATCGCTGTCGCCGGTGTCGCGAGGCCGGCCGCGGCGAAGGCGACGATCTCGCGCGTGCCGGTGCTCGCAGTCCAGATGGTCGCACCGTCGCTCGAGACCGTGACGGCGACGGGCGTGCAGCCGGCGTCGACGCGGGCCGTTACGGGCGCGACGCCGTCGCGGTCGGCGTGCGCGAGATCGAGGACGGCGAGGAGACCCTGCGGTTGCGTGCCGCCGGCGCCCGGCGTGAAGGCGCGGCGGCAGGTCGGCTCGAGATTCTTCGCCGGAGACCGGCTCTCGACCGCGACGTAGAGGCTCGTCCCGTCGGGGGCGAGTGCGAGGGCGACGGGATCGAGGTCGAGGGCGATGCGATGGCCGAACAGCCCGGGACGCGCTGCCGTCGCGAGGCGCGCGGCGGCGACATCGATCGCCAGCACGGCGCTGTCGGGGGCGTCCGTCGCATAGAGGCGGCTGCCGTCCGCATTGAACGTCAGAGCGCCGGGTCCGCGTACCGAGGGGTCGGTGAGCTCCGCCGTCACCGGGCCCGGATCGCCGCCGATCGCGCGGGCCACGTCGAGCAGGACGATTCCATGGTCGAGCACGCGCGCGGCGAGGAGCGAACCGTCGCGCGCGATCGAGAGCGCCGCGACGGCGCCGCCGAGGTCGAAGCTGCGCACGAGCGCGTACGAGCGGCCCTCCCGATGCAGCAGCGCGAGGCCACGATGGGCGGCTGCGGCGGCGCCGCCGAATCCGACGAAGAGATCGCAGCCATCCGGTGTCTGCCCGAGCGACAGGGGCTGTCCCGGAACCTGCAGCGTGTAGGCCCGGGCCGGCGGAGGGCAGGCCGGGCGCACGAGCGGCGACGCGGTCGGCGAGGCGACGGGCTCCGGCGTGGCGCGCCTCGCGACGGCGACGGAGGGCGCGAACGCAAGGAGCGTCGCAACGCAGAAGAGCGCTCGCGCCGGAGAGCGGGGGAGCCGGGGCGATGCCATCGCACCGCCTCTTCGCTCGCCGGTCGCGGTCGCCTACCGTGACGGCGAACAGGCGATCTGCCTGCGGAGCGGAACCGCACCTCACTCATGATCGCCGAACGTGATATCGCAGCCGACACCGCCGCTCCGATCCGGGCCGAGACGCTCCCGGGTCCGAGCCCGCTGCTCGCTTTTCGTTACCTCCAGAGCGGAAACTTCCGCGGCGGTCCCGAGTGGATGCTCGACGTCGCGCGGCAGTATGGCAAGATCGCGCAGACACGCGCCTTCGGCGGCCGCCTCTTCCTCGTCTCCGATCCCGAGATGACGCGCGAGATTCTCGTCACGAAAGCACGCTCGTTCCAGAAGAGCCGCGGCAACGCACGACTCAAGCCCTTGCTCGGCGAGGGCTTGCTGACGAGCGAACAGCCGCTCCACCTGCGGCAGCGGCGACTCGCGCAGCCGGCCTTCCACCGCGACCGGATCGCCGGCTATGGCCGCACGATGATCGAGCGGACGCAGGCCTGGCTCGACGGCTTCCATGGCGGCGAGCGGGTCGACATCGACTCCGAGATGATGAACCTCACGATGAAGATCGCGGCCGACACGCTCTTCAAGACCGACGTCAGTGAGAAAGCCGACGCGATCGCGGCCTCGCTCAAAGTGCTGATGGGGCTCTTCCCGTTCGTCGTCGCGCCGTTCGGCGAGCACCTCGAGAACCTGCCGTTCGGGCCGATGCGACGCTACCGCGAGGCGCGCGATCTGCTGGATCGCGTGATCTACGACATGATCGACGAGCGCCGCCGCGACGGCGAGGACCGCGGCGACCTGCTCTCGATGTTGATGCTCGCGCGCGACGAAGACGGCTCCGCCATGGACGACCGGCAGGTCCGCGACGAGTCGATCACGATCTTCCTCGCCGGTCACGAGACGACGGCGATCTCGATGACCTGGGTCTGGTACGCGCTCGCCCTCTACCCGGACGTCGAGCGGCGCCTGCATGCGGAGCTCGACGCCGTGCTCGGCGATCGCGAACCCGTGCCGGCCGACTATCCGAAGCTGCCATACGCGCAGGCGATCTTCCGCGAGACGCTGCGCCTCTACCCGCCGGCCTACCGCATGGGACGCCGCACGGTCGAAGAGGTGCGGATCGGTGACTACGTCTTGCCAAACGATGCCTCGGTCTTCGTCTCGCCGTTCGCCGTCCAACGCGATCCGTCGCTCTATCCCTCGCCCGACGTCTTCATGCCGGAGCGCTGGCTCGGCGAGGTCGAAGCGCCGCGCTTCTCGTTCTTCCCGTTCGGCGGGGGCTCGCGGCTCTGTATCGGCGAGGCGTTCGCGTGGATGGAAGGCGTCCTCGCAATGGCGACGATCGCTCGCAGATTCTCGCTCCGCCGCGCCGACGCGGAGCCAATCGGCTTCAATCCCTCCGTGACGTTGCGCCCCGACGGTCCCGTGCGCATGGAACTCGTCGCCCGGGGCTAGCGATCGCGCGCTCCGGATGGCCACGCCGCCTCTTCGGCCTCGGCGCGCTCGCGATCGCGGCCTTCGTCGCGGCGGCGCCGCCCGTCCCGGCGGGCTCGGGCGTGCCGCGCATCGTGCCGGTCCTCGAGACGGAGACGCCGCGCCCGACGCCGAGCCCCGCGCCGACGCCGGCCCTCCCGTTCGTCGAGGACGAGATCACGCCGGCGCCGGCGGGGCCTCCCGTCTACGTCATCGTGCCGTTCGGCGATCCGGACGACACGAATCCCGTCTTCCGCGACGGGACCGCAGCCCTGACGCGCGACCTGACGGAACGGCACATCCGCTCGACGCTCTCGACGCCGCTCGACGCGCTGGAAGCCGTCGGAACGGCGCCGCGCCTCTGCGCCGACTATCGCGGTGCCGGCCTGCTCGTCGGTCAACTCTCCTTCGAGCAGAAGCGCGAGCGCGACCTGACCGGCTTCATTCCGTTCGTCGGCGGGATCGTCTCGAGCTCGGGGGTCTTCGACGCGCTGCCCATTCGCGCGCGCTTCCGGCTCTACCAAGTCGATTGCCGCGGCCACGTCGTGTGGAAGACGACGGCACTAGCAAATAAAGTTCATCACGGTCAGAACGTCGAGGCCGGCCTGACGCAGATCGCGCTGCAAGCGATCGCGACGGCGAGCGAAGAGTTCCGGATCAGACCGCGGGCGGAACCGGAGAGGGCGCGCTGACCCTGCTCGGGACGTTCGAGCGGATGACGGTCACGTGCGGAGAGTCGGCCCGTCAGGAAGAGCGGGACGGACGAACCGGATCGCTGCGAAGGCGAGACCGGCGACATTCGCCCACGAAAGAGACCGGACGAGCGCGAAGGGGAGCACGAAGTTCGCGTGTTTGGAGAGGAGATCGAGGCCGACGTTCAGCGTGAACGTCACCGTGAACAGGATCGCGGCAACGCGCTCGGTCCTTCCGGTGAACCAGAGCCATGGCACGATCGCGAGTGCGTAGATGAGGTAGCGCTCGTGCATCCGCGTCATCAGAACGAACATCCCCGCGAGCACGAGGAAGGATGCGACGGCGAGTTCTCGGGCGGGCTCGCTTCTCGCCGCTCGCAGACGCTGCGCGAACGTCGCCGTGATGACGGCCGCGAAGAGCAGGTAGGCGGTCCAGCCCCACTCTTGGAGCGAGAGACCCGCGACCTGGACCCGGTCGGTCTGCGGTCCGGTGACGAGCGTCCAGAGATTGTACGCGTTCACCGAAGTTACCGGAAAGAGCGACTGACCTGCGACGTACTGCCGCAGAAGGAACGACGCAACGGCCGCGGGTGAGGCGCCGCTCGCGAACGGCAACGCCACGAGATAGGCGAGGCCGATGGCCGCGATCGGACCCGACAGCAACGCGCGCGGGCCGGGGTGACTCCGGAACTGGAGCACGACGATGAGCGGCGCGACGAGGACCGGGAACGGTTTGACCAAGATCCCGGCGGCGAGGACGACCCAACTCCACGAAAAGCGGCCTGCCGCAGCGAGGCCGAGTGCGGCGAGGAGCGGCAGGGTCGCGAGCGCGTCGACCTGGCCCCAAAGGGCTGAGATCGGCCACGTCCACGGCGCGAACAGCGCGATCGCTACGGCAACGGCGGCGGCACGGTCGCCATATCGAGGTCGGACGATCGCCGCTGCGACGACGGCTCCGGCGAGATCGGCGAGCGCCGCCGGGAGTTTGAGGAGCACGACGAAGCCGCGGTGCCCCTCTGCGCTCGCGAGGCCGAGTGCCCGCCCGAGATACGCGACGCTAGCCAGCACGATCGCATACCCCGGCGGATAGTTGATCGTCGGGGAGCCAGGACCGGCCGCCGTCGCGTAGAGGGCGTGCGGACCGACGCGAAGCACCACGTTCGCCCAGCCGACGAAGATGTTGACATCGTTTTCGTAGCCCCCGAACGGAAGCAACGCGAGCCGAAGGATGGCGGCCGCTGCGAACGCAGCGGGCAGCCAAGACGTCGAGCGTTCGATCGAGGCTCCGTTTCCGAGAAGGCTAAAGGATCAGACCGTGGGCGGAACCGGAGAGCTCGCGCTGAGGAACGAGATGATATCCTGCCGGGTGAGCACGCCGATCGGACGCATCCCGTCCATGACGAGGATCGCTGCGTTCGCAAGCGTCATCAGCTTATATGCGCGGTCCATCTCGGCGCTGATGTCGAGCGTCGGAAAGGGCCGGCCCATCACCTCACGGACCGGTTTGTGCAAGAGGTCGGCGCGGTCGAAGACGGCCTGCATGACCGCGACGTCGTTGACGCTGCCGACGACGTTGCCGTCGCGGATGACCGGAATCTGCGAGATCTCGTAGCGGCGCAGCAGGTCGAGCGCCTCCTTCACGACGTCCGTCTCCCGCACCGTGATCATCGGTGGTAGCGGCTCTTTGCTACGCAGCACGTCGCCGACGGTCGCGGCGCGCGTACCCTCGGCGATGAAGCCGTTCGCCGTCATCCACTCGTCGTTGAAGATCTTCGACATATAGCCGCGTCCCGAGTCCGGGAAGACGACGACGAGCACGGCCTCGGGCGGCAGGGTCTTTGCCAGCTTGATCGCCGCGACCGCGGCCGTGCCGGAGGAGCCGCCGACGAGCAGACCCTCTTCGCGCGCGATGCGCCGCGCCATCAGAAACGACTCGCGGTCCGAGACGCGGACCATCTCGTCGATCACTTTGAGGTCGACCGTCTCGGGCAGGTAGGACATGCCGATGCCCTCGACCGCGTACGATTTCGGCGTGTCGCCGGAGTAGATCGATCCCTCGGGATCGGCGCCGACGACGTGGATCGAGGGGTCGCGTTCTTTCAGGAAGCGTGCCGTGCCGCTGATCGTGCCGCCCGTGCCGATGCCCGAGACGAAATGCGTGATGGTGCCGTGCGTCTGCGCCCAGATCTCGGGACCGGTCGTATGATAGTGCGCCTCGGGATTGGCATGGTTGTGCCACTGGTTCGGCATGAAGGCACCGGGGATCTCGCTGACGAGCCGGTTCGCGACGCCGTAGTACGACTCGGGCGAATCGGAGGGAACGTTCGTCGGCGTGACGACGACCTCGGCGCCGTACGCGCGCAAGAGATCGATCTTCTCTTTCGACATCTTGTCGGGCATGACGAGGATGCAGCGATAGCCCCGGATCGCCGCCGCCATCGCGAGGCCCGTCCCCGTGTTGCCGCTCGTCGCCTCGACGATCGTCGAGCCCGCGCCGAGCAGCCCCGCGGCCTCGGCGTCGAGCAGCATCCGTACGGAGGGCCGGTCTTTGATGCTGCCGCCCGGGTTGACGTACTCCACTTTGGCAAGGACGAGGCACCGGGCGTCGTCCGTGATGCGGCGGAGACGGATCAGCGGCGTGTCGCCGACGGCGTCGAGGGCGCTACTGTAGTAACCGCTGCGATCCTCGCTCGCGCCGGTCGTGACGCTCGTCGTCGTGCTCATGACTACCTCGGTTTCGGATGGCACTGCACGGATCGTTCGGCGGGACGGCGTGAATCCCACTCGCGCCGCCGCCGGTTGGAGACGGCATGGCAACGGATTTTCGCAGTGGCTCCGACTTCCCGCGACGCGGCCGCACGGCGCTCGACGGCATTCTCTGGCTCGCGCGCGTTGCGGACAAAGCCCGCGCACAGGCGGCCGGTACGATCCACGATTATATCTATCCGTGTCCGATGGATCGCGGCGTCTTCGAACACTGGCAGATCACGGCGGCCGACTTCGATCACGCGGTCCGCTCGAATCCGACGGACGACGGCCTCGTGACCTGGCTGCGTTCTCGCGTCGGTCCCGCGAAGATCGAAGCCGCGAATCACTGGGTGACGGTCGTGAAGACGGCGAGCCTCGATCGTCAGGATGCAGAAGAAGGCGTCGCAGCGTAACGTCCCCAAAAACGCGCGCATGAAGCGCGCCATCCTCGTCGCCTCGTTCGTGTCCCTGGGCGTGCTCTCAGGCTGCGGCCCCGGGATTCCGCCGGTCGGCAACTATGCGACGGTGAGCGGCACGGTCGTCGATGCGTCCTCGAACCAACCGATCGCGAACGCGACGATGACGATCGACAGCGTCTTCGTCTCGACGACCGACGGCGGCGGCCACTACCGGGTGGCGAACGTGCCGTACGGTCCCTGGTCGTACGTCGCCTCGGCGCCGAACTACGGTTCGAAGAGCGAGACTTCGCCGCCGGATCTGCTCGCCGGCGAACAGCGCACCTTTCCCGTCTCGCTGACGCACTCCTAATCGGCCCGCGCCGCCGCGGTGCCGCGCTACGCCCGGTGGTGCGCGCGCTCTGCGCCGCGCTCGCCTGCGCCGTCGCCTCGAGCGCGCCGGTCGCATGCGCGCCGCTCGGAGGCTCGCCGGCAGCCGCGCCCTCCTTCGCGCCCGTGCACCGGGCGGGGAGCGCGCGCTGGCTCTTCGTCAGCGACCTGCACTTCGATCCGTTCGCGAACCCGCGGCTGGTCGACCGGCTCGCGGCCGCGCCGCCACGCGCGTGGCAACGGATCATCGATGCCGACCGCGCGCAGCCGAGCGCCGGTATCTTCCACGACACGAACGCGGCGCTGCTGCGCTCGGCGCTCGCAGCGATGGACGCCGCGGCTCCGCAGCCGCGGATGGTCGTCATCGCGGGCGACTTCCTCGCGCATCATTTCCGCGAGCGGTACGACGCCGCGCGAACGCCGGGCCCCCGCGACGCCGCCGGGCGGGAAGCGGCGTACGACGCGTTCGTGGACGCGACGATCGCCTACCTCGCCGTCGCCTTCGATCGGCGCTTTCCGCGCGCGCGCTTTCTCGTTACGATCGGCAACAACGACGGCTACTGCGGCGACTATGCGAGCACGCCGGAGAGCCCGTCCCTCGCCCATCTGGCAACGGCGTGGCAGCCGCTCGTCGATCGCGGCGGTGCGGCGCCCGACTTCGCGCGCAGCTTTCCGCATCTCGGCGCCTACGTCGCGCGTCTGCCTCTCCGCTCCGACGTCCGCGCGCTCGTCGTCAATAGCGTGTATTGGTCACCAGCCTATGGCAACGTGTGCGCGCGGAACGACGGCCGTCAAGCGCCCGCGGAGTTCGCGTGGATGGCGCGGGCCGCGCGCGCCGGTACGTCCGCGACGCGCTGGTGGCTGCTGACGCACATTCCGCCGGGCATCGATGCGTTCGCCTCGCTCGAGACGCAGAGCGTGCGGACGATGTACGCGCCGGCGGCGCTCCGCGGTCTCCGCGCGCTGCGACTCTCCGGCGGACGGGGCTTCGCGCTGATCGTCGCGGGGCACACGCACGCGAGCGCGTTCCGCGTCGCGCGCGGAGCGGGCGGCCCCGGCGTCGCGCCTGTCACGATCGTGCCGGCGATCACGCCGGTGAACGTTGACATGCTCCCCGCCCTCAAGGACGGGGATTCTGCAATGCATCGCTCATACGATACAAAGCGCTTCCTGCTTCGTTGATTCTTGCGAATCTCCACAGGCTATCCGGGCTAATCCAGCCCTTCCTAAAATGTTCTTCGCGGCGTTGGTATCTGCGTTCGCGGCATGCCCACACTCGACGCACGCAAACACCGCCTGCGTCTTGCGATTCTCGGCGCTCACGTGACCGCAGGCATTGCACGTTCTCGACGTATTGCGTGGATCGATGAGCAGGAGCGTGCCACCATTCCACATGAGCTTATATCCAAGCTGTCGTCGAAACTCGCCCCAGCCTTGATCCAAGATACGGCGATTCAGCCCAGACTTGGCCGCAACGTTCGTACCGGGTTCCTCGATTGTTCCCTTAGCGGACGCGCTCATGTTCTTGATCGCGAGGTCTTCCAGCACGACAACCGCGTGGTTTTTGCTGATCGTTGCGCTGGCTTTGCGGAGTTGATCTCTACGGATATTCGTTATCCGCGAATGGATAGCGGTGATGTGCGCTTTGATTTTCTTCCAATTTGCGGAAAACTTGACCTTACTGGATAGCCGACGTTGCAATGTTGCGAGCCGGCGCTTGTGCTTCTTGAAAGCGTTCGCGCCATCAAAGAACGTCCCATCGGACAACGCCGCGAAACGTGCAATACCACAATCCACGCCGATCTCTGCTGCTAAGTTCGGATGCACCGGCTCCACGACGTCGCGTTCGACCTGTAGCGATACGAACCATTGCCCGGCCTCGTGGCGAACCGTGACGTTCTTGACCGTTCCCTCGACCTTCCGCTTCGAAGTTCGCTTGCTGAAGCGAAACGCCACCCAACCGATCTTTGGCAGATAGACACCACTGCGTTCAACCTTAAAGCCCTGCGGTAAGCGAAAGCCGCCACCATTCCGTTTCTTCTTGAACGCCGGCATCTCGGACGCGACTTTCGGATCAAAAGCAGATTGATAGGCACGCGCCAGATCGCGTAGCATTTGTTGCAACGGCTGTGAGTGAACGTCCCGAAGGAACGGTAGCCGTGCCTTGAGCGCGTTTAGGCGCTCGCAGAACGCCCCGAGTTTCAGCGGCAATGGGTCGCCTTGCTCGAAGCGATATTCGTTCTCGGCCAACGGCGTTCCAGACCAGACGAGAGCAACCCAAAAACTGCCGGAGCAACGTGGCTTGGGTGGTGGTCGGGATAAGCCGGTAGCGATACGCCTGGCGTCGGAGCACCTGCCTATGATAACATTGGGCTATGGCAGATGCAAGCGACTTCCGTACGGGCAGACATTGTGTATTCGCTATCCATGCCCATCTGGTCTTCGACCAAGTACCGCCGACACGTCTTCGCCGAACAGCATATTACGGCGCTGCGTGCGATCTGCGCACGGGTATGCGACGACTTCGAGACGCAGTTGGTCGAGTTTGATGGCGAAGACGATCACGTTCACTTGCTCGTTAACTACCCGCCCAAAGTTGCCTTATCCACGCTGGTCAACAGCCTCAAGGGCGTGTCATCGCAGCTACGCAAGGCTCATCCTGACATTCGACAGCGCTATTGGAGAGGGGTCTTATGGTCGCCAAGCTATTTTGCGTCATCCTGCGGCGGGGCGCCGCTCTCAGTCATCAAGCAATACATCGAAAACGAACGCACGCCAGCGTTTCGCCCCTGACGGGGCGGGTGGCTTATATCCCCGGCCTGAAGGCCGAGGCTTTACGCACCGCTGGTAACGCGCCCGCGTTCGCGCTCGCGGACGTCGCGCCGGATGGTTCGCGCTGAATGAAACGGTCGTAGCGGCGACGCAGCCGATCGGCGGCGGAGCGTCGCTCTGGCACCGGTCGTACGACTTCGACTCGGCCTTCGGTGCGCGCTCGATCGACGCCGGCGCGATCCTCGCGGCGCGCGCGCGACTCGACGCCGATGCGGCCCTGCGCGGCCGGTACTATCTGCTGTGGTTGGCTCGGGCGGCATCGCGGGGGCCGTCGACCTCGTGCTCTGGCGGCGGGAATGGTGCGCGATCGACGAACCGGGCGAACGGCGGTACGCGCGCTGCATCGAGGGGCGTCGCTAGCGTTTGGCGGCTGCGGGCGTTCCGCTCGCGGCGGGCGCGGGGGGCGAGAGCCGCACGAACGACGAGCGCGCCGCGACCGCATCGTCGATCAGTTTGATGACGACCTCGGCGACTTTCTGCGGATCGTGGCGCACGGTCTCGGTCTCGCTGATGACCTGCGCGCCGACGACACGCACGCCGAGCGCCTCGATGCGGGCTACGTCCGGCGTAACAGGAACTTGCCCTTCGGTCGCGTACCGGCCGAGGAGCCGCTCCGGCCGCTGCTCGTTGACGATCGCGATATCGACGACGCGCCGGCCCGCGAGGTCGAGCAGGGTGTGGACGTGCTGCGAGGCCGTGAACGCATCGGTCTCGCCGGGCTGCGTCATTACGTTGCAGACGTAGATGCGCGGACAGCGGGCAGCGGCCACGGCGTCGGCGATGCCGGCGATCAGAAAGTTCGGCAAGACCGACGTGTAGAGGCTGCCGGGGCCGAGCACGATCGCATCCGCGCTATGGATCGCTTCGATCGCGGCGGCGAGGGGTGCCGCGCCCGGCGGCTCGAGCGAGAGTTTGGCAATCGGTACGTGGGCGCTCGAGATCGTCGTCTCGCCTTCGAGGACCGTGCCGTCCGCGAGCGTCGCGCTGAGCCGCACGGTATCGAGCGTCGCGGGTAAGACGCGGCCCTTGATGTTGAGGACGCGGCTCGACTCCTTGACGGCCGTATCGAAGTTGCCCGTCACGGCCGTCATCGCCGCGAGGAACAGGTTGCCGAACGAATGGCCGCTGAGCCCCTCACCGAGATCGAACCGGTACTGGAAGAGATCCGTGACGAGCGCTTCGTCGTCCGCGAGGGCGACGAGGCAGTTGCGGATATCGCCCGGCGGCAAGATGCCGAGCTCTTTCTGGAGACGGCCCGAACTGCCGCCGTCGTCCGTCACGGTGACGACCGCCGTCAGGTTTCGCGTGTAGCGCTTGAGCCCGCGGAGCAGCGTCGAGAGGCCGGTCCCCCCGCCGATCGCGACGATCTTGTAGCCGCTGCCGAGGCGCCGGGCGAAGAGTGCTTCGACGAGGTGGTCTTTCTCCTCGGGCCGGATCGCGACGACGATCGAGCGTTGCCAGGACGAGATCGACCACGCCACGAGGGCGATGCCGACGATCATGAACGTCCACGAGATCGCGCTCAGCGGCACGAAGTCGTCGAGGATGTTGTCGATCGTCTCGTTGACGTGCAGATCGCTGCCCTCCGCCGTGAGCCAGCGCGACCAGCCGTTCGTGAAGAGCACGGCGCCGGCGAGGCCGACCAAGAACCAGCGCTTGATGTTGAGGCCGGGATAGAGCCAGCGGAGCGTCGCCCGCAGGCGCGCGTAGAGGCCGCGAGAGACGGTCACGCCGGCACCCGGCCCGGCGTGAGCGCGCCAGCCAGTTCGCGCAGATCGAGGTCGACGCGGACGTCGCAGCGGTTTCGCAGGTGCTCGGCGAGCCGCCCCGCGACGTAGACCGACCGGTGACGGCCGCCCGTGCAGCCGATCGCGATCGTCAGGCGCGATTTGCCTTCGTTCGCGTACTGCGGAACGAGGAAATCGAGCAGCGACTCGACGCGCTCGAGCAGTTCGTTTGTAGCAGGAAGTTGCTGGAGAAAACGCGCGACCGGGAGGTCGCGGCCGTCGAGCGCCTTCAACTCCGCAACGTAGTTGGGATTTGGCAGAAAGCGCACGTCGAAGACGAGGTCGGCATCGAGCGGCACGCCGTATTTGAAGCCGAAGGCGACGACGCGCACGGCGAGGGCCTCCGTCGCCGGACCCCGGTCGCCGAAGACGGCGGCGATCCGTGCCTTGAGCGCGCCCTGCGTCAGGTGCGAGGTGTCCCAGACGTGCGTCGCGAGCGCGCGCAGCGGCGCGACCTCCGCGCGTTCGTGCTCGACCGAGCCGGCGAGGGAGCCCGCACCCGCGAACGGATGGCGGCGCCGCGTCTCGCTGTAGCGGCGCAAGATCGTTTCGTCGGTCGCTTCGAGGAAGAGCACGTCCGGTACGATGCCCCGGTCGTGCAGCGTCGCGAGGGCCGCGGCGGGATCGCCGAACGCGCCGCCGGTGCGGCCGTCCAGCACGAGCGCGAGGCGCTCGATCGACGTCCGCTCGGCGAGGGCGACGACGTCGCTCAGGAGCGCGGGCGGCACACCGTCGAGGCACGTGAAGCCGAGGTCTTCGAACGACTTCATCGCCTGACTCTTGCCGGCACCGGAGAGACCTCCGACGACGACGAACCGAGCGAACGTCACCGTTCGGATCCTCGAGGCGTCATGAAGCTTTTTTCGGCCGAAACCGTCCGCTCCCTCATCCCGCAGGTCGCTCCTCTGGTCGACGAGTTGCTGCTGACGCGCCGTCGCCTCGCGATCCTGCTCCTCGAGCGCGATCTCCGCGGGGCGCCGCGGGCGGCCTTCCCGGAGGCCGAACGCCTCGAGCGCGAGATCGTGCGGACGATCGGACGCATCGAGGCGCACGGCTGTATCGTCAAGGACATCGACCTCGGGCTGCTGGACTTTCCGGCCGTGCGGGACGGCCGGCGCGTCTTTCTCTGCTGGAAAGCGGGCGAGCCCGACCTCGCGTTCTGGCACGGCACGGACGAAAACTTCCGGCAGCGCAAGGCGCTGTAGGCCGGCCGGTCGCCTAGACGGCGGCGGGCTCGGCTCGCACGAAGTCTTCCGCGAGTCCCTGAAGCCGGACGTCGCCGAACTCGACCGTGTAGGCGCCGTTCTCGACGCTCCGTACGGTGCCGGTCTCGGGCACCTTGGCGAGCTCGGGGATGCGACTGCGGATCTCGTCCGGCAACCGCACGACATCGCCGACGTTCAGGCCGCCCGCGACGAAGAGCGCTTCGAGCTCCGTCATCAACATCGGCAGCGGAATGCCGTAACCTTCGCTGACCTGTTCGATCGTTTCGGTCTCGCTGATCGCACAGTTCGAGCATCCGCCGAGATGGAACTTCGCGAAGACGCGCTTCGCGCCGGCGTGCGTCTTGAACGCCTGCTCGACGGTGAGGTCTTTGGTGAAATGTGCGGCCACGGGCAACTCCTCGGGAACGAGAGGCGGAGAATCTCTCGTGAGAACCGCCGGTGAGGCGCAGAGAGTTTCGTGCCGAGCGCCGGCGACGGGCGAGCGAGTGACGGAGTGCGCCTGTAAGCCGGATTCTGTTCGGCGAACCGGAGTTCGCCTCGGCAATCATCTCTCTTGGGCCGCGATCGCTCGCGACCTCGGTGCGATGGTGCTCGTGCGGACGGGCCGTCCGGCCGGGCAGTCCGCATGCGGGCCGCGAGGCATCTCGAGCGATCTTGCTTCGCGTGGGGTTTACCCGAGCCCGCGTCACCGCGCGCTCCGTGAGCTCTTACCTCACGATTTCACCCTTGCGCGTTCGGGCTCGCAAGCGAATCCGAACTCCGCGGTTTGTTTCTGTGGCACTTTCCTTCGGGTCGCCCCGACAGGACGTTATCCTGCACGCTGCCCGGTGAAGCCCGGACTTTCCTCACGCCATCGGCGCGCGATTGCCCGGCGCACTCCGCCGCTGCCGAGTATAGCCGGTACGAGCCGACCGCGTCTTGACAAACATTCGCTCGGGCGGCGACGGAGCGCACAAAGAAACGGAACACCGCCTTCGAAACGACCGAGCGATGACTTCAGCACCCTCCGCGACGACGCGGATCGCCGGCGTCTTGGCCGCGCTCGCCGTGCTCTGCGGCATCTGGTTCCGTTTTGCGTCGCTCGGAGCGCCGTCGTTCTGGCAAGACGAACAGTACACGTCGCTCTACGCGACGGGACACTACGACCGCGACGTGCGGCACCTCTTCGACGGACGTCCGCACGACTGGAACGCCATCGCCCGCTTCTCGACGATCGAGCCGCATTCGTCGGTGAGGGACGTCGTCGCTGCCCTGCGCGAAGAGGATCCGCAGCACCCGCCGGCCTTCTACCTGCTCGAACATGCGATGGTCGTCGCGATCGGCAGCTCGATCGTCGATTTCCGCGTGCTGCCTGCGCTGCTAGGGACGCTCGGTGTCGCGCTCGCGTTCGTCCTCGCTCGACGGCTCTTCGCCTCCACGACGGTCGCGGCCATTGCGGCCGCGCTGTTCGCGCTCTCTCCGATCTTCGTGCTGTACTCGCGCCAAGCGCGAGAGTACAGTCTCTTCGTCGATGACATCTTCGTTGCGAGCATCGCGCTCCTGGCCGCGCTCGACCCGCGTTCCTCGTCGGCCCTGCGGGCGGCCGGCGCCTGGACGATCTACGCGGCGACGCTCGCGTTCGGGCTCTACACGCATCCGCTCTTTTCGATCGTCATCGGCGCACATCTCGTGACGACGGCGATCGAACCGGGTCGACGGCGACGACATCTGACCGGCTTCGCGCTCGCGGCGCTCGCCGCCGTCGCGGCGTATCTGCCGTGGGTCTCGCACACGGTGCATGAAAATCTCGATTGGGCCGCCGTGCCGTATCCGCCGCTCTACGTGATCGAGAAAGCCGCGTTCAATACCGGAGCGATTGCGTTCGACGCCGAGTTCATCGTCCAACGGCTCGTGCCCGTCGGGGCGGCGTTTGCACTAGCGATCGGCGTCGCGGCCGGGTGGTTCGCCCGGACCGGGGGCGCGGCGCGCCGTTTCGTCTTGCCGCTCGCGGCGAGCGCGATCGTCGCGACCGGAGGACGAGACATCGTGCTCGGGTCGCACGTCTCGACCATTCCGCGGTATCTCACGCCGTCGCTCGTCGGCATCGTGATCGCCGTCGCCGGCGTCCTCGGCGCCGGCCTTTTCGCCCGAAGCAGTCGCGTTCGGAGGCTTTCGCTCGCGCTCTTCGCCCTGTTGCTCGCCGGCGGCGTAAGCTCGGCCGGCGTGCGCGGGGCGCGGGCCACTTGGTGGGATAACAACGACGAGATTCCCCTCCAGCGCATCGCTGCCGTCGTCAATACGACGCCTCGCCCACTCGTCATCTCCGCCGAATATCGCTGGGTGCCAAGAGAACTCGCCCTCTACCTCCGCCGCGACGCCACGTTCGTACTCTTCGAGCCGCACACCGGCTCGCCGCCGCCGCCACTTCCGGCGAACGGTCCGGCCTTTCTCGTCGCGCCCGCGCGCGACGTGCTCGCCGCCTATCTCGCGCTGGCACGAGGTCGCGATGACGTCGTCAATCTCTCGCCGCGGAGCGAGTCGCTCATCGTCTCGTTCCACCGCGACGTGTCGCGCCACGACGCCGCGCTCGCCTCGCGTCACGTGTTCGACGATCTCAGACCTGACGAGAGTCTGTACGAATTCACGCCACGCCGGCATCCTCGGAGCTAGCCGGCGATCTCGAGGCGCCGCGGAGTAGCTTCGAGACCGGCTTTGCCGAGAGTCGCGCGCCGCCCATCAGGCGACGCGCGTGCTCGCCGACCGGTACGACGTCGAAGGCTTCGGCGTAGATCGCGAGCGCGTCGCGCACGAGTTCGGTCTTCCAGGCCCCTCCCCGATCCATCGACGGGAAGAACGCGAGCGACGCGACGTCGTCCGCGCCCAGGAAGTCGAGCGGATGGAGGAGCAGCGAGGGGCCGATACGGGCGGCCCGGCAGGCCGAGACGGCGGCTTTGAAATAGGCGAGGGCGAGGCCGCGCGAATAGGACGCGAGATACAAGATGTAACTGAGATGGAAAGGAATTTTCAACACGGGGAACGTCGTCACGGGAATCTCGAGGATCGAACGATTCGCCGGCAGATGCCAGCAGTAGGGACGCAGCGGGCGCAGCCCGTCGCTGACTCCGCCGAAGAGAGCTTTGCGGCGTTCTCGCTCCTCGTGCGTCAGCTTCGCCGTCATGAAATAGTAGGCGCGTGCGAGCGGGCCGATGTACGTCGGTAGCGTCGAGCAATCGTACGTGTAGTCGCGGCGCACGAGCGTGTCGAGCACGGCCGGCGAGACGCTGTAGCCCGGACCTCGAAAGCCACGCGGCCTCTTTCCCGTCGCTTGCACGATCGCGTCCTCGGCTTCGGCGATCTCGCGCTCGGCATCGCGCGGCGCGTACGTGTGGAGCCACGGTTCGTGATGGAACGAGTGGTTGCCGATCTCGTGCGACGTCGCGCCGAGTACTTTGAAGGCTGACGCATTCTTGTCTAACGCGGCGTCTTGGCCGACCACGAAGACGGTGATCTCGAGGTCCAGCGCGCGCACGACCTCGAGGAAGCGCGGGACGACGAGGTCCAGATACGTCGGGAGCGTCGACCACGACGCATCGCCGTGCGTCTTGAGATACGACCACTCGTTGTCGAGATCGAGCGAGAGGCTGGCGACAGGTTTCGTCTTCACGAACTGATCTCCAGGGCGGTGGCGGTGAAGAGTTCCGCAACGGCGCGTTCGGCAAGGCCGACCGTTTCGTTCGCATTGAGCGTTCCATTGACGATCTGTGCCGAGGTCGCGACGAAGACCCCCGGCAGGCTCGTGCGCATCGCCGGGACGCGGGCGGAGTACGCGAGCGTCGCGATCGGAAAGACGTAGCGTACGCGCGAGACGCGCGAAGCGACGACGCGCGCGGCGGTAAAGTCGGGATACATCCGCGCGAGAGCCGCGACGTACTCCGCGACGATCTCATCGTCCGTGCGCTCGAAGAGCGGATCGTCCGGCTCGACGTATTTCGGCAGATAGGCGAGCGCGCGATCGCCGAACGTACCGGGTTTCACGAGCGCGGACATGTCGATGACCGCCGTGAACGGCACCCAGCCGTCGGTGATGTTCGTTACGTAATACGGGCCGAGCGGCCGATCGAGCACGAGCGAGACGCAGACGATGCCTTGATAGATTTTGTCGGTCAGCCGTTCGCGCTCGTCCGTACGAAGCATCGGCATGACGCGAGCGATCAGCGGTGAGGCGAACGTCGCGACGACGGCGTCTGCCGGGTGCGTCGTGCCGTCGGCGAGCGTCAATCGCGCGCCCGTCCCGTCGCTCGCGATCTCACGCACGGCGCGCCCGGTTACGACGCGCACGCCGAGCGCGCGGAGATGAGCCTCGAAGCGTTCGAGCACGCGTGCGTAGCCGCCGGGAACGTAGCCGAAGAGCTCGCGTTTGAGGCCGCTCCGCCGCGCGGCGTAGAGGCGCGTGATGATCGCCCAGATGAACGATGCGGACGTGATGCCGTACCGGTCGCCGAGCTTCGCGCGCAGCAGCGGGCGCCAGATTTTCTCGAAGGTCCGCGAACCCGACAGCCCGCGTAGCCACGGTTCGACGAGGACCCCTTCGAGCGGCACTCCGTCCTTGATGCGCGCACCGTATGCGATCGTCAGGCCCAGCCGTAGTTTGTCGACGAGACCGAGTGGCGGAAAGCGGAGGAATTCGAGTGTATCGGACATCGAGTGGAACCGGCCGTCCGTGAAAAAGCCCGTGCGCGTCGTGACCCAGTCGATCTCGCGGTCGAGATCGAGTTCGCGCAAGACGCCGCGCAAAGCGCCGTCGGAGAGGAGCGTCACGTGATAGTGGCGATCCCATCGCAGATCGCCGATCTCCCACGCGTCCGCGAGCCCGCCGAGCGCCGGCGCGGCCTCGAAGATCGTCACGTCGGCGCCGCGCTGCGCGGCGCGGAGCGCAATCGTCATGCCGAGCAATCCGCCGCCGGCGATCGCGATCCGATGTCGATGCATAGATTCTTCGTCGGTCTCCCTCGCGAGCGTAATGAGGGGTGAACTTCGCTGGGACCGCGTTCGTCGTGGGGTTTTTGCTGTCGATTCCCGTCGGCCCCGTCGCCTCGCTCGTCATCCGCCGAACGCTCGCGCGCGGGCTCGGTGCCGGCATTGCGGCGGGTGCCGGCGTCGCGTTCGCCGACGCGGGCTACGGCGCGCTCGGTGCCGCGGGCGCGACGAGTCCGTTCGCCGCGCGGCTCAGCTCGCCGTCGATTGCAATCGGTGCCGCGCTGCTGCTGATCGTGCTCGGCGTCGCGATCATCCGCGCGCCGCTACCCTCCGATCTCGCGAGTGCGGCAACCGTCCGTGTCAAGGCGGCGGGGTTCGCCGGCACGTTCGCGGTCGCGATGCTGAATCCGGGTGCGATTGCGATCGTCGCGGCGGCCTTCGCCGCGGTTCGCGTGCCGCCGCCGAATGCGGGCGGCTATGTGATCGCGCTTGCGGCGCTCTTCGCCGGGGCGATGCTGTGGTGGACGCTGCTCGCCGGACTACTCGTGCGGGCCCGCGAACGTCTAGGAGTTCGGGCATTACGGGTCCTCAACGTCGCAACGGGATCCGTAGCGATCGTTGCCGGTGCTGCTGCAGCCGTCTCGGCCGCGACGAAACTTCATCGCTGAGCCGAAGGGCCATGGCATGCCGGAACGAATGTCGTCGAGTCGCGCCGCGGGGGCATAGCTCAGTTGGTAGAGCACTTGCATGGCATGCAAGGGGTCAGGAGTTCGAGTCTCCTTGCCTCCACCAGCAGGCGCGACATCGTACCGTCCGAGATCCGGTCGTGAGCGCGGAGTGCGACGCCTGCGATCGTGAGCGCCGTGATCGCCGGTGCGGTCCGCGCGCCGGTCACACGATGCCGGTGCGGATCGCGTGGACCGCGGCCTGCGTGCGCGCCGTGATGTTCAGCTTTGCGAAGATTCGGCTGACGTGGTTCTTGACGGTCTTCTCCGACAGATGGAGTCGAGCGCTGATCTGCTTGTTTGCGAGACCTTCGGCGATCAGCTTGAGCACGTCGGACTCGCGCGCCGAAAGCTCGGTGACCGGGAGCTTGCCGGAGGCGTCGCGGGCGCGGAGCACGCCGCCGGCAACGCGCGCATCGACGAAAATGTCGCCGGCCGCGACCGTCCGCAGCGCGCGGAGGAACTCGGCCGGCGAGATGTCTTTGAGGACGAACGCGTCCGCTCCGGCGACGAAGCAGCGTTCCATGAGATCGCTCGACGCGAGAATCGTGAGTGCGCAGAGTCGGGCACCCGCGACCGTATCGCGAGCGACGCCGATCGTCTGCGCGAGATCGGTCGGCTGTCCGTCGAGGTCGATGACGACGATGTCGGGCGTCGCCCCCTCGAGTTGTACGGCGTCGAGGGATCTGAGGTCGGCAACCACGGTGAAGAAGTCGTCCTCGCCGAGGATTGCTTCCAACGCGTTCGCAAACAGCGTCTGCGCCTCGATGATTGCGACCCGAACTGGTGGCATGACTCTCCTCTACCGAACCAAAGGGTATGGCCGCGCCCGATCGGAGAGACGACGATCGAACGTTTGAGCCGGGCGATTCATACGACGTCGGCGGAGGCTGCCCCGCCTGGCGGCGCTGAGAGCCGGATGTCGAGACGCTGCGTTCCTGCTTCAGCCCGTGAGGCTTGCTGCAGCCGTTTGGTCGCCATCGCGACAATCCTACGTAATGCGTTCGAACGCCCCGACCAAGGCGCCGCCATCGGCGTCGCTCCCTAGGACGACGTCGGCACCGAGCGCGCGAGCGAGCGAGGTCCACGGCGCCGTTTCGTTTGTGTAGACGACGATCGTAGCGATAGGCAAGGCTCGACGTATCGCGCGGATTGCGACGAGCGCGGGCGTCAAAGAGTGAGCCGCATCCAATACGACGACGTCGGGCTGGAGCGCGGCGAGACGCGTGCCGTCGGCGCGCGGGTCGGCGCGGACGACATCGGCGCCCGCGGCTCGAATCGCCTCCGACAAGTAAGGAACGAAGAGGCGCTGGCTCTCGATGATCACCGCACGTTTGCGAGGCGGCTTCCGGCCACCGCCGGTCGGGGATGATCGCACGTATGCTCCTATAGTAAGAATCAGTTTTTGACGGATGAGCGCCTCGTCGCGGACGCGCGAGGCCGGCTTGATCGTTCATCGGTCTGGGGGACACGTCGTCACCACCGTCGCCGTCCCGCGCGCTCCACGCAGCCGCGACATGTGCGCGCCGACACACTGCTCGAGTAAAGTCTTCGCAAGGGCCGCCGCCGACGGCAGTCAGTCGCTCTCGCTCTGCGGGAAGGTCGAGGCCGAAGCCGCGGGTCTCAGCGACGCCGAAGCCAGGAGTTCCGCGAGGAACTTGGGATCGAGCGGGCGGGGCTCGACACCATGATCCAGCGCGGTTACGGCCTGCTCGGGCTCCAGACGTACCTCACCGCGGGCGAGATGGAAGTGCGGGCCTGGACGATCCGCCGCGGCGCGAAGGCACCCGAGGCCGCGGGCGTCATCCACTGCGACCTCGCGCGGGGCTTCATCCGCGCGGAGGTCGTGACGTATGATGACTACGTAAAGTTCCGCACCATACCGGCGATGCGCTCCGCGGGCGTGCTCCGTAGCGAAGGCAAGGAATACGTGATGCACGAGGGCGACGTCGTCAACTTCCTGACGAGCGCGTAGGGCAGCGAGGGGCAGTCGGTCCGTTTGTTCGTCAAGATGGAGCCGAGCGAAGATAGCGAATACGCAGACATGAGTGATCCGGCGAGTGGCCGTGAAGGCGTCCCGATCCCGAATCCTACGGTCTCCGACCATTCACATGTCACGGGAATCACGATGGATTTCACGCAGGTCACGCCGGAGCTGACCGCAATGCACGGATATATAACGATCCACTATGCCGACGGCGCCGTCGAGACGCTGGGCGGTCACGCCCGAAATGAAAGCCTAAACCCGCACAGCGCTATTGAGAAGACGGATCTCGTCTTTAAAGTAAACGCGGACATTCGCGATCCGCGCGACGTAGCGGCGTCATTCGGAATGCGAGCCCCTCGAGGCGAGTCGCTCGACTCATATGCGCGAGCGATAAAAGACGGAGCCGACGCTTACAACCGACATCCGTTTCGATATTCGCCCGTCGGTGAGGATGGCTTTAATAGCACATCACTGTCGTCATCGTTGCTCGTCGCAAAGGGCGGAGAAACCGCCCGGAACGATCTGAATTTCGCTGCTTCCAACCTCTCGATGCCGCATCTTCGCCTTGCAAACGTTGCCGGCGTGACGCCGCAAGACGCTTCTTACAGTGCCAAGATTGACGTGGCGACCGCCTCCGGGCACCCGATTTCGACGGGCATCGACCATGCCGGTATATCCGCCGCGGAATTCCGCCATGGTGCTGGCCAATCGCAGCACGAACATGGTACGGCCAGCGTCGACGACCTGCTGGGACGTGATTCCATAGGAGCCGATCTCGCTTGGCTAAAGGCCAAGTTTGGAGGCGGTCCCGTTACAGATCTTCCTCATCATATCGATACGTTGTCGATCCGTGAGAACGGGTCGATTGTCGCTCGTCCCGTATCTTCTTTCGGACCCCAAACTGGGACCGTCAGCTATAGGGACGGAGACGACATCTCACTATCGGTCGGAGGCAGTCGATCACCGCTGCATCTCTCCCGAACCGAACTGATCGCCGGATCGAAGAATCCGGAAGCGACGGCAATAGCACTCGAGCAAGGCCATCGGGTGACACTGACATTCCGCGATGGGGACGTCGGAGTGCAAGATCACGGTCTCGCGCGTGGACTCACCCAGCAACATGAACTCACGCATCAACGGGACCTCCATCGATGATCACCGATGAGGTGATCCGGCAACGTTTTGCCGCGCGGCGTCTTGCATTTGGATTCGTGCCTATCGCGTTGCTCGCATCGCTCCTCCTTGCAGCGGATCTTCTGAGAACCATGACGCACAACGACGTCGAGACAGATGATCGTATCGCAACGGTCATAATCGCTTGCGTGCTCGGCACGCTCTTGCGCCCGACCGCGATGATCCCGACACGGGCCGTGCTGCTGGGCCGTTTGCGCGTTGCTCGAAGCCTTGGGCTCGCTATACTGACGGCGATCCTCGTTGTCGCCTTCGATATCGCGTTGACGCATGTTGCTTGGTCGCGTCCCTTCCGCATCGGCCCCTCAGTCTACGCGATCGGCAACACAGCGAGCGTTTTCTTGACTATGACGCTTCTCGTTTTCGCTATTGCGGGCGGTGTCGAGACGGCCTTACTCCGCGTCGGCCGCGCACCCGCCCTTCTTGGAGCCACGGCACTTTGGGTTTTCATCATTGATGGAATCTCCGTTTCGTTGAGTCAAGGCTTTTCCGGAAAGTGCTGCTCGAGTAAAGAATATATCATCGACTTTTGCGTAGCTATTTCTGCCGGTCTCGCCTTCTCGACAATCGCGCTCATCACGAGGTCGCTCCTCGCCACGACCGTATGTGCGATACTCTGGGCGGCGGCGATCCCTCTGCTGTAGCCCCCTCGAGCGTCTGCTTTTCGTGCGCGATCGCCGGCGATGTGACCGAGGTCGCAGTAGCGTGAAAAGCTCACGTGGCGTCGAGCGGACGACCGATCGACAGGGCACATGCACGACACTTGCGCCTCCCGGCGATCGATCATTCGCTACGGCTCGGTGCGCGAGGTTGTGATGCTGCTCGTCGGTCTGTCGACCGCCGGATGCAGTGGCGGCGGCGGCGGCGGGGCGATGCCCGCTCTTGCGGCGACGATGCGGCCGAGCGCACCCGGGCCGGATGCGATCGCCGCTCCCCCCGCCCTCGCGACGCCCGCCGGCCCCGGATCGTCGCCGGCGACGCCGACCATGCCGGTCGGCACGCCCGCCCCGAATGCCGCTCCCGTCACGATCGGAGCCGTCCCGCCCGAACCGGCTCCAAACCCGCCTGCGATCGGCTCTGCCCAGCCCGTAGCCTCCGCTCCGACGGCGAGCGCACTGCTGCCGATCACGACACCGCCGATCGCTGCGGCGGCCGCCACGCCGCCCGCGACCGTTTCGTTGACCATCGCGGTCGATCTGTCGAACGCGGCTTCGAGCGCGAGCACCCGGCGCCGAAGTTTCGCGGCCGGACCGGGTCTCCCGCAATCGGCGCGAATCGTCGCGCAGATCACCGGTGGAAGCATGAGCAGCGTCGCGGACTGCCGCATCTGCGTCGTCGTGATCTCCGTTCCGCTCGGACCCGTCTCGATCGTCGCGACCTCCTACGACCGTCCCGCCGCGACCGGCAATGCCCTCGGCAGCGCACGCGTCTCCACGATTGCGGGAGGCGGCTCTGCCTCGATCACACTTGCGGAATGGAGGCCGATCGTCGCCTCCGTCTCGTTTGCGGTGAACGCGGCCTTCATCGACGGGGTCGCAGGCTCGACGACCGTGACGGCTGCGGCATACGACGCCGACGGCAATCCGATCGGCGGCAGCGCGCCGTTCGCTAGCGCGATCTCGCTTGCGCTGAACGATCCCGCGCACGCCTTCACGCTCTCGACGACGTCGCTCGCGAGCGCCGTTCAGCTGCTTCAGATCGGGTACGACGGAACGCCGGGCGCACGTAGCATGCTCGTCCCGAGCCTCCCGAACGTCGCGCTCGCGCCGATCGCATTGCCGGTCGATCCGCCCGCCTTCACGGTGCGCGCTCACACGAAGACGATCGACTACGAATACGGTACGCCCGCACAGTACAATGCGGCGTTCGGATTCACGCATTGGGCCGCTGCGCGACCTTGGCTCGATCTTGCTATTACGCCGCCCGGTACCGTCACGAATCTCGTTCGGGCCGGTGGGATCATGACCGCGGCGTACCTCGACGTCAACCTCTGTTCGGGATCGTTTGCGGCCGGCGCCAACGTCTTCGCGCACCCCGACTGCGGGTCGCTGCCCCGGGACGCCTTCTATTCTCAGGATGGACACCCGGACCGGCCGCTGACGACGAGCTACAACGGCATCGTCGTCCAACGGGTCGGTAATCCGCAGTCTCAGAGCCTGCAACGTGCGGCACTCGATGCCGTGAACGGCGAACTCGCCGGCAGCAACGACGACGCCGTCCAACTCGACGACGCCGGGACGCCGAGCGAGATCTACATGCCGCTCTGCTACGGCCTCGGCCGGCTCTCCGGAGGGTCGTACTCGTGCGATGGAAGTCCGGGCGGCGCCGCATCCTACCCGTTCGACTCGACGTACTCGGCCGCCGGCTGGGTCGCGGGGATGACGGCCCTCGCGAATGCCCTGCCTCGGCCGGCCATCGTCAACGGGCTCGCCGGTAGCGACCCTCACCTCGGCCACTCACCGGCCGCGGACGTCATCCTCGCCACGCCCGCGTCCTGGGGCGGCCTCTGCGAAACCTGTTTCTATAGCACGAATCCGTACGTCGTGACGGGAGCCGTGCTCGATAGTCAACTCGCCGGGTCGATGGCCGTGACGGCCGCCGGTAAGAACGTCGCGGTCCTCAACGGCGGGGGGCTCGACCCCGTCCAGCGCGAGCGCGCGCTCGCGGACATCATGCTCTTTTACGACGCCGACCGGACGTGGATCGGCGGCGGTCCCTGCGGCGGCTCTTCCATGATCCACGAATGTCCCGAGCAAGCGCTGACGTTTTACGAGCCGGTTCGCGCCTATCCGACGACGCCTGCCGCCGTCCGGCAGCCCGGCGGCTCGTACGCGCGAGAGTTCAGGGCGTGTTTCGCGAACGGCAAGCCGCTCGGACCGTGCGCCGCGGTCGTTAATCCCGATCGCGACGTGCCGCATCCCTTACCGGCGCTAACACGAACGTACGCCCACACGCTCACGATGTCGGGCGATTCGCTCTGCGCCTGCTACGGCACGAGCGGTTCCGTCGCGCCGAACGGAGCCGCGCCACCCGCGAGCTTGCCGGGAACGAGCGGCTACGTTCTCTTCAAGTAACGAGCGTTGTCGCCACGGTCCTGGACGCTCGCGTCTCGGACCGGCGTCATCGCGCCGCGAACGAGGCCGAGGGCGTACGCGATCTGCACCGCGATGAAGAACGGGATGCTCGCGGTCGTCACGGCCGGCGACTCTCCTCGCCGGCGATTCCGGACGATGGCCGCCGCATAGAGGACGACGAGCGGCAGGAGCCAGCGCCGCCGCGACGAGAGTGCGAGAGCCGTTCCCGTCACGAGCGCGAGCGGCGGCGCGAGGTGTCGAGCTCGCAGCGCCGAGCGATGTCGCCGAATCGTACGCGCGCGCCACGTGCCGTAGCGGTGCCACTGCGAGATCGCAGCGAGCGGGCCGCGCGTCAGGATCAGATCGGCATCGAGTGCGATGCGGACGATGCGACCGCCGAGCGCGCGAAGCCGTTCGCTGAACTCCGCGTCTTCGTTTGCGATCCAGCGCTCGTCGTAGCCGCCGACGCGGGCGACGACTCCCGGCCGCCAGGCGCCGAGGTAGACGTGATCGACCTCGAGCTCGTGCGTACCGGTACGAAAGGGAGCGGGCCCGAGGCCGACGGGGTTGGTGAAGAGTGCGGCGTGGAGTGCCAACCCGAACGTTGCCTGCACTCCGGGCGACGGGGCGGCGCCGACGCACCAGACCTCCGGCGGCAGTCGCGCGAGCGCGGCATCGATCGCCTCGAGATAGCGCTCCCCATAGGTCGTGTGTGCGTCCAGGCGGACGACGATTTCGTCGTCATGCGTCGCGGCGAAGCCGCAGTTGAGCGCATGCGGAATCGACCGTACGGTCGCGGTTACGATCGAGCCGTCGATATCGCCCGCCGCGAGCCACGCGCGGACGAGAGCCGGTCCCCGGTCGTGCGAGCCGTTGTCGACGGCGATCACGCGCAGACGCGCGTGATCGATCCGTTGCCGCGACAGGCTCGCGAGCACGGCCGGAAGATTCCGCTCTTCATTGAGGAACGGCATGACGAGAGCGATACGCGGAGGCATGCGCGGGCCGTACGCGGACAAAGCGCCTCGTCCTTCGCCCCGACCGGTCGAGCTTGCGAGGGATGACGATGCGTAGCGATTCGGGCGCGATCCACGTCGCACACGTGCTCGAGACGCTGCAGAGCGGTGGAGCCGAAGTCGCGGTCCGCGCCCTCGCGCCGCGCCTCGTCGCGCTCGGTATTCGCACGACGCTCGTTTCGATCTACGCGAATCGGCTGACGCCGGGCGAACGAGCGTCACTCGAAGCCGCCGGCGTCGGTCTCATGACGATCGGGCGCAGGGGTCGCAGCGACGTCGCGTTCTTCGGGCGTCTCGTCGCCGGGCTGCGGACGCTTCGTCCGACGATCGTCCACGGACACGTGCACGCCGGCAAATACGCGGGTCGAGCGGCGGCGATCCTGGCCCGCGTCCCGGCGATCCTCTATACGGCGCACGGCGAGTCGCGGCTCGACGGGAGCGACGCGTATTCGCCGCTCGAGCGCGCTGCGAACGCGCTCTTGAATCCGCGCACGACGCGCTTCATCACCTTCACCTCCGCGCAGCAGAGAGATTTTGCGCGTGCCGAGCGAGTAGCACTCGAACGGATCACCGTTCTGCCGAACGGCGTTCCCGCGCCCATCCCCGTCGATCGCGCGGCGACGCGGGCGATGCTCGGCCTCCCGTCTGATGCGACTGCCCTCTACATGCCGGCGCGTCTCGCCGCCGTCAAGGGTCACGCGGTCGCAATCGACGCGCTCGCAGCCCTCGGGGAAGAGGGCGCTCGCTGCCATCTCGTCTTCGCAGGCGATGGCCCGGACGGTACGGCGCTTCGCGCGCTCGCTTGCGAGCGCGGTCTCGAAGCGCGCACGCATTGGCTCGGCTATCGAAGCGACGCGGCATCGCTCGGTTCCGCCATGGACCGGTTCCTGCTACCGTCGCTCCAAGAACGGATGCCGCTCGCCCTCGGCGAGGCGATGCTCTCCTCGCTCGCCGTCGTGACGGCGCCGTGGGCGGGCTCGGACGATTTCATACGCGAGGGGGAGACGGGGTACGTGGCGCTCGACGGTACTCCCGAGGCTTTCGCCGAGGCCTTGCGACGCGCGGACGGCGATCCCGCGCGCCCGGAGGTCGTCGAGCGTGCCCGTCGACGCGCGACCGAACGTTTCGACGTCGCCGCGTGGGCGCGCGCACACGCAGCGCTCTACCGGGCGCTCGCATGAGGCTTGCGTACGTGACCGCGACGTTTCCGTTCGCGCTCGAAGAGCAGTTCCTCGAACCCGAGACCAATCGGCTCGCCGAACATCACGAGGTGTTCGTCATCCCGACGCGCGCGCGTTCGCCCGTCGTCCGCTATCCGAACCTTCGCGCGATTCCCTACTTCCTCGGAGCTCTCGACCTCCGAGTCCTCCGCAAGGCGTTCGCGGAGGTGCGGCGTCATCCACGCGCCGTCGCGCGCGCCCTGCTGCCCGTCGTCTACGAGCGCTATCGGCTGCGATCGAAGATTGTCAACCTGACCACCGTTCCCAAGGCGCTCGCGCTCGCGCACGAACTGCGCGTGCTCCGCGTCGAGCACATTCACGTCAATTGGATGACGACGAGCGCCACGGCGGTTTGGATCGCGGCGAGGCTGACGGGGCTGCCGTTCAGCATCACGGCGCACCAGCACGACATCTTCACGGACAATCTCATCGAGGCGAAAGTGCGGGACGCCGCTTTCGTGCGCGTCATCTCCGATCGCAATCGCCGTCACCTCGAGGCGCTCGTCGCCCCTGAGTTGCGGGCCCGCTGCGCGACGATCCATCTCGGCGTCGACCTGCCGGCGCAGGCGCGGCTCCCGGCCGCTTCGGGCGTCTTTCGCGTACTCTGCAGCGCGCGGCTCTGCCTTTGGAAAGGCCACCGGTATCTGCTACCGGCGATCGCGCGGCTCGTCGAGCGCGGCATCGACGTGCGCTGCGATCTCGCGGGCGATGGCGAGATCCGGCGCGACGTCGAGCGGCTCGTCCGGGCGCTCGGCCTCGGCGACCGCGTGCGAATGCTCGGAAATGTCCCGCACCGGGCGCTCGTGCAGGCGCTGAGCGACGGCGAGTACGACGCTCTGGCGCTCGCGAGTACGGAGCAAGGGAACGAGCACGAGGGCATTCCCGTCGCCGTCATGGAGGCGATGGCGGTCGGTCTGCCGGTCGTCGTCACGCAAACCGGCAGCTTGGCAGAACTCGTCGAGCACGAAGTCACGGGGCTGCTCGTCCCTCAGCGCGACGTCGTAGCGCTGGCTCGCGCCCTCGAACGTCTGGCGATCGATCCCGGCTTGCGCCGGCGGCTCGGTGAACGTGCGAGCCGATTCGTTTCAGAGTCCTTTTCGTCGGCCGCAACGACGAAGGAGCTCGACACGTTGTTCGCTACGGTCGTCCTGCCGATACCATCTGTGGGTCCTCCGGTCCTCGACGTCCAACCGTAAGAGAGTACGATGTTCCAATCGCTTCCGCCCCCGTTCCTCGCGCGACTCGCCGCTTGCGCCGTCGCGATGCTCGCGTTCGTCGCGCCGAAGGCGGCCGAGAGCCAGACGGTGCCGGCGAGCTCGCCGTTCGGAACCGGCCCCTCGACGGTTTCGGCCCCGCTCGGACCTGTGCCGTCCGGGCCCTCGACGATCGTTCAGCCGATCGCGCAGCCGTTCGGTTCGCCCGATGCCGCCGACACGACCGGCGCATACGCTTCCAAAATCGCTTACACGCTCCGCCCGGGCGACGTCATCAGTATCAACGTCTATGGAGAGCCGACGCTGTCGGAGGCGCAGACGCGGGTCACGCCGGACGGATCGGTCGCGCTGCCCCTCGTCGGCCTCGTCCATGTCGGCGGCAAGACCTCGAGCGGCGCCGGAGTCGCGATCGATACGGCCCTGCGCCGCTATCTGCGCTCGCCGCGAACGATCGTCTCGTTGCTGCAGATCGCGCCGCTCCAGGTGCTCGTGCTCGGCGCGGTGCGTGCGCCGAACAAATACGTGCTGCAGCCGCAGAGCGGTCTCATCGATGCGATCGCGGCCGCCGGCGGCCTGAATCCGACGGACGGCGCGTTTCCCGATGCTCGGATCCAGACGGGGACGTCGGCGATTCAGACGATCCCGTTGCAGCGGCTGTATCACGATGGCGACATGGCATACAACGTCCCTTTACAGAGCGGTATGACGATTTACGTCCCCAGTCCGAACCTCTTTCAGGTTCAGGTCGCGGGCGCGGTCGATCACTCCGGCGACATCACCGTTCGTGAAGGCGACCGGCTTTCGATGGCGATCGCGCGCGCCGGGGTCAGCGCGTCGTCGAACGCCGACCTCAATCGGATCACGTTTCGGCGCGTCCAACCGAACGGCACGGTCGACTCCCAGATCATCGACCTGTATGCCGTCTTGAAGAGCAACGACGTTTCGAAAGATCCGATTCTAGCAAAAGACGATTACATCGCCGTCCCGAAGGCGAGGTCGTCGGGTGGCGCTGCTAATTTCTTGTATCCCCTCCTCAATCTCGCGCCGCGGCTGTAAGGGACTCATGAAACAACCGCCGATGTCATCGAGGGCCCTCGCGACCGAAGCGCCGCCGCCGCCCGTCGGCATGTTCGGGGAGACGCAGGACGCGAGCGCCGTCGATGCGCGCCGCATCTGGCGGACGCTGATGCGCCGCCGCCGACTCCTCGTGGCGGTCTTCGCCGGGTTCTTCGTTGCGGTCGTCGTACTGACGCTCATCCAACCGCGAACCTATACGGTCACGACGAAGCTGATCGCCGGCAACGCGACGTCGGATGCCGCGCCGAATAGCGGACCCGGATCGCAGTTCGCGATTCTCAATCTGCTCGCGGGCAACAGCCAGCAGACGGCCGAAACATATGCGGAGCTCATCTCCGAGGAACAGGTCGCCCAGACCGTCATCAACCTGCTGCACTTGAACACGTCTCCCGGCGTGCTGATCAAGCACGTTCTCGTGAAACCGGTGACGAACACGTCCATCCTGAATGTCGCCGTATCGTGGAAGGATCCCGAGACGGCCGCCGCGATCGCAAACAGCCTTGCCAGGGCGTTCGTGGATCAAGAACGCCAACTCGTTTCGCGCGGACCGACGTCGGCGGTCGCGACGCTGGAAGGTCAGTTACCGGACGCCTCACGGAAGCTCAAATCGGCTCAGTCCGCGCTCGCTGCGTACGAACAGCAGACCGGCATCGTCGATCTGCCGACGCAGACGACGAGCCGTATCACCAAAGCCGCCGCGCTCGACGCGAAATTGCAGGAAGAAGAGCAGGTCGCGGCCGCCGCCGGAGCCTCGCTCGAGGCGACGAATCAGCAGTTAGCGGCGACGCCGCCGACGGTCGTCGGAAGCAGTCAGACCGCGCAAAATCCGGTCGTCTCGCAATTGACCTCGAAGCTCGCTTCGGATCGGCTCACGCTGAGCGATCTCCAGCGCCGGTACACGAATGATAATCCGCTCGTGATTTCGGCGAAGTCGTCCGTTGCGGACGACGAGCGCGAGCTCGGTTCGCAGCCCCGGAACGTTACCTCGGGCCAGGCGACGGTACCGAATCCCGACTACGAGAAGTTGTCGCAGGACGCTTCCCAGACCGCTGCCTCGCAACAGGCCGCGCAGGCGGCGATCGCTCAAATTTCGGCGCAGATCGCTCAGGACCAGCCGTCGATGGACGAGCTGCCGGAAGTCAGCCGTCGCAACGTCGAGCTGAATCGTGCCGCGAAGACCGCTCAGGACTTCTACGATGGGATCCTCGCGAAGCTGCAGGAAGCGCATCTCGCGCAGAAGACGGCGCTCTCCGACATCGAGATCACGCAGCCGGCCGATCCTTCCAGTTTCTCGACCTCTCCGAATCTGGCGCTCAACGCGTTGCTCGGCGCGGTCGTCGGAGCCGTGCTCGCCCTCGCCGCCGTCTTCATCGTCGAGTTCTTCGACGACCGTCTGCGGACGGTCGACGACGTCAAGGAACGTCTCGCGTTGCCGGTGCTGGCGACGATTCCGATGCTCGGCGGCGGCGACGGTCCGAGCGATGGGACTCCGCCTAAAAAACGGACGGACGACTGGATCCGGCCGCTCTCGGTCGAGTCTTTCTATCAGCTCGTGGCCTCCTTGCGATACACGTCGAGCACGCCGCCCCGCACGATCGCCTTCACGAGCGCCCAACAGGGCGACGGCAAATCGACGATCGCCGTGAACACGGCGATCAGCATGGCGCTCATGAAGGCGCGCGTGCTCGTCGTCGACGCCGATCTGCGCCGCCCGTCCGTTCATACGAAACTCGCCGTCGCGAACGATCGCGGTCTCTCCGACGTTCTGGTCGGCCTCTCCGAATTCGCAGACGTCGTGCGTCCGACGTCGCACGATGGCGTGTGGGTCGTCACGAGCGGACGCAAGGTTCCGAATCCCGTCGCGCTCCTTCAAGGCGATTCATTCGACCGCTTCCTCCAACGCGCGCGTGAACGGTTTGATTTTGTCATCGTCGACGGACCCGCGCTCTCTTCGATCGTCGACGGCCTCGTCATCGGTATCAAGACCGACGGCACCGTACTCGTCGTCAACGCGAATTCGACGGAGGGACGATCGGCGCAAGCCGCGCTCGCAAAGCTGCGAAGCATGCCGTCCCTTCCCATCATCGGAGTCGTTCTCAACGGGACCCGTCCGGATCCGCAAGACTACTCGGATTACTATCTCGGAAGCGGCCAATCGATGGCTCTTCCGGGGAGCGCCGCCGGGTAACGATTTGCAACACCGCCCGACCATCCATGTCTTCCTCGTTGTCAAGCGCCACCTCGTCGTGGAAGCCTTGCGACACGTTTTGACCGTCGACCCGGAGATCGTCATCGTCGGTAACGACGTCACGCCGGACTCTAGCGCCCTGCACGATCTGCGGCCGGACGTGATCGTGCTCGATATCGACGACATGCTCGAGCCCCTCGAACAGGTGATCGCCGCGTGCGGACGTCGCTCGCCGCAGAGTCGCGTTGCGGTGCTCTCGACGCAGCGTCGTACGGGGACGATGCAACGGGCGCTCGCGGCAAAGGCCGACGCCTACGTCCTCAAAGATTCGTCCCCGCGAGCAATGCGTGAAGTCGTCAGATCGATTGCCGCCGGCGACGTGTTCGCCGACCCGCGTCTTGCGGCGATGCTGCTGCGCCGGCGGAGTTCTCCAGTGCGCGATGTCGGCGATCTGAGCGCTCGCGAGTCCGAGATCGTCCGTCTGATCGCGGACGGGCTCTCGAATCGTGAGATCGGCAATCGACTGGACCTCTCGGAGAAGACCGTCAAGAACCACGTGAGCCACATTCTCTCGAAGCTCGACGTAACCGCGAGGTCCGGGATCGCTATCTATGCGCTTCGGAACGGTTTGGTTCGCTAAATTGCCCGTGCGGACGTATGTCATCGAAGCGCAGACGCTGTTCGTACCCTACCTCTCGCGAATGCTCGAACGCGCCGGACTCTCCGTGATCGAGACGAGCGCCGTCCTCAACGAAAAATCACTCAGCGAAGCACGTCCGGGCGTCGTCTTCGTCGACATCGACTACTCCGAGCGGGGCGGTATGACGTTGCTTTGCGGTATTCGTGAGACGCTCGAACGGTCGCCGGATGCGACCGGAGCGCCTCATGTCGTTGCCTATTCGTCGGGTGGCGCCGACGAGACGCGTCGCGCGTCGTGTTACATCTCGGGTGCGACGCTCGTCTATTCGAAGGACGCGAGCGAAGACGAACTCGTCGCGGCACTTCGGTCCAGCGTCGGGACGACCGTGAACGAGGCGGATGCCGGCGCGTCGCCGCCGCGCGAGCGTTTAGCGAAGAGGCGCCGCGGAGCATAGACGTTCCGCACGAGCGGACCGATCGAGAGCGCGAGCCACAGATACTTGAACCAGAGGATGTCGATCGTCATCGCCGTCGTGAACAGCGCGAGCGCGAGACCCTCGCTCGCAACGCGGAGCGCGAACAGCGGCGTGCCGGCCGGGACGATACTGGCCGAACGAAATGACCGGTACCATGCGACGAGCACGAGAATGAGTCCGATGACTCCGAGCTCGACCGAGGACTGGACGATGAGGTTGTGCCCGGGCCGATCGTAACCCGTGAGGACATGCTGGTACACGAGCCGCAACGATCGGTTGTAGACGGTCGGGAATCCGCCGATTCCGTTTCCGTAGATCCAGCGCATCTGCTCGAGGAGTGCCGGCCGGGCGACTTCCCAAATGTAGAAGCGTCCGCTCGCCGCGCCTTGCGTGGGATCGGTGAAGCGTTCGAACGAGAGTGGGAAGGCGATCGCAGAGACCAGAGCCGCGGCGATGACGATGCCGATCTCGCGCACCCGGCGCGTTCGGATACCGACGTAGATCATGAGGACGGCAAAAGCGCTGAGGCCTCCGCGAGAGCCCGTCAGCAAGATACCGAGCCCCATGACGCTGACGCTCGCCGCCAGAACGAGGCGGACGAGTCGGCGCCGAATGGCAAGAAAGCCCATCGTCGCGACGGAGACCGGCAACATGAAGTTCGCTGCGAAGTGATTTGGATCGATGTCGTAGTCGCCGTTGCCGAGCGCAAGGCGGTCGTCTGCGGCGAACTGGCCGTGCAGATAATTGTAAAACGCATAGAAGCCGAGAAAGACGCCGACCGCGACGACGACACCGGCGAGCACGAGCAGTTCGCGACGTTCGACCGGATACGTGACGGTGATCGTGTAGGTCGCCCAGAGGGAGAGGACCGTGCCGAGGACTTTGAGTGACTCCGGCTGATTGACGCTCCAGAGGGTCGTGGTCGCCATCCAAACGACGACGATCGTCCAAGCCGTCCAAGCCGAGCCTGGAGCCAGCACGCGGCGCAGGATGAGCGCGCGTAGGAGCAGTGCGCCTCCGGCTGCGATTCCGACGAGCTTCGTTATGGTCGAACCGCCCGAGATCGACAGAATGTTGTCGATCGGCACGAATGCGGCATAGAGCCCAAACGGGAAGACGAGCGGCCACCGCAGCGTGACGTAGAGCAAGGGCGGTGCGCTGAAGAGGCCGAGCAGCAGGATGAGACGCGTCCGGTCGCCCGAGACGATGCTCGTCGCGCAGGCATAGGCGATGAGGAGGCCGAGCACGGGAAGGGTATATTTGAGGAGCGCGTCTCTGCGACGAAGCGACGTCATGCGTATCTATTGTATCGGTTTCGCAGCCTCCGGACTAGCGCTCCGCAGGGTGATCGGCGCCACGTCGTCGTAGAGCCTCGCTCGTGAAGCGACGACTTCCGATTGCGGTTGTCATCCCCGTCTACCAGGGGCGTCACCACGTGCCGGGAGCCATTGCGAGCGTTCGCGCTCAGACGATCGAAGTCGATGAAATCATCGTCGTCGACGACGGGTCGAGCGATGGGGGAGCCGAGACGGCTCGGGCGCTCGGCGTGACGGTGCTTCGTCAGGAGAATGCCGGATGCGGCCCGGCTCGCAATCGCGGCATCGCCCATGCCAGGTCGCCGTGGATCGCGCTGCTCGACGCCGACGATCGTTGGGAGCCGGAGAAGTTGGAGCGGCAATGGCGCGCGCGTGACGGCGATCCGGCCGTCCGTCTCCTGTCGAGCGACTGCGCGACCTTTGTCGACGACACGCGGATGATCCAAAGCAGTTCGCTTGCCGGAACGTGGACGTACGCTCGCGTGCCGAAGACGCGTCTCGCGCCCGGGACCGTCGAGGTCTCGTCCGCCGCCCTCGCCGCATGGCTGCCCCGCGGACAGTTCCTCGTCGCCTCCGCTCTGCTGCTGGAGCGCTCGCTCGTCATCGACGACGGCATCGCTTTTGCGGCGCTCCCCGCCGAGCGGATCTCGCACATCGCCGAAGACATCGAATGGTACCTTCGCGCCGTTCGTCGAACCGATGTGATCGTCGTAGAGGCGCCGCTCGTACGCTACGCCGTCGGCGCACCGAGCCTCTCCTCGAGCGCGGGACGCATCCATTATGGACTCGTGCGGCTGGGTGAGATGATCGCGCTCGCGCCCGACCGGTACGTCGCGCGCGCCGGCGTCGCATTCGCCCGCGATCGGCTGCGGCGAGAGACGTTAGCGATTGCCGCCTTCCTGCGAGCGCTCGATTTCGAGCGCGCACGGGCGACGATTGCCGACGTCCGCCGCCATCGCCGTTCGCTCGATCTCGTGGTGCTCGCAGCGATCTTGCGCGTCGCCCGCCAACCGAGCGTCGCTCGTATCTTGCGTCGCGTTCGCGAGCGGTGGCGAGCGCGGAGCCGGTGCCCACGGAACCGGTGAGCGCCCCGCCGGGACGCCGGTCGGCTTGGTTTGCCGTAGGGCTGCTCGCGATCGTGCAAACGGCGCTCCTCCTTTGGCTCGGATCCGTCGTGGGAACGTCGCGCGATGAAGAATACGCGCTCGCGACAACGGCGCACGGACCCGCGTACGCCTTGACGCGCTCGCTCGGTTTCGAACTTCAAGCTCCGCTCTACTTCGTCGTCTGCGCGCTCTGGCGCGAGATCGACGCGTCCATGCTCTTCGCACGCGATCTTTCCACGGCGTTCGTCGTCGCGACGACGATCCTGGTCGCGACGATCTCGATCCGCCTGCGTCCGCATCGCCCGCCGGTCGAACTCGCGCTCGGCTACGCGATCTGCCCGTTCGTCACGTATGCCGCTCTCGACATCCGAGCGTATGCGCTCGCGATGTTGCTACTCGCGGTCGCGACCCTCGCTTTCATCGACGGATGGGTTTGCGCTCGACGCGTGAGCGCGCGCGTCATCTTCGTCGTCGCCGCCATCCTCGGAGTCTATACGCAATACTATGTCGCCTTTTTCGTCGCAGGACTCGCGATCGGGCTTGTGGCGGCCGGCCGGGCGCGAGCGCTCGCGAGTTACGTCGCGGCGGCGAGCATCGTCGCGGTTGCGACGCTCATTTTGCTGCACGTCGTGCCTTCGCAGTTCTCCGCCTACGACTTCGTACCGCGCCCTCCGCTTGCGGCCCTGACGAACGTCGCCGGACAGCCGATCCGGCAATTCGCCATCCCGGCTACGGGTCTTCGCGAATTTGGACTCTCCCGATCTTTGTATGGGACGCTCGTGGCGGTCTTTCTGGTCGCCTTCCTCGCCGGCGGCGTCGAGTGGCGCCGACCGAATGTGCGGCTCGCGGCGGGCTCGCTATTCGGCATGATCTTGTGCTACGTCGTCTCCGCCGTCGTTCTGCACGTCGAGTTCACCCCTCCGAGGCATTATCTCGTCCTCGTACTGCCGCTGATTCTGTTTGGTGCGATCGTGCTCGATTCGATGCGAGGCCGATTCCGGATTGCAGCGTCGGTTGCGATCGTCGGGATCTTCGCCACATCGTCGTTGACCGATACGCTTTGGAACTATCATCGCGGGGCAAAATTTGGTGACTGGAAGCGTGTTGCGTTCTTCGTCGGGACGCGCGTGCGCCCCGGAGATCGCGTCGCGGTTTTCGAAGCTGACGCCGTGCCTGCATTCAGGCGTTGGTTTCTTCCGCAGATCCCCGTCCTTCCGTTTCCGCACGCCGTCGATGGGAATCGCTATGACGCAGACGCACTCGTCGTCCATTCCGAAGTGGAGGCCCGCGTGGCACTTCGTCGACTGACGGCGGGCCGGACTCACGTCTTTCTGGCTATCGACTGCGCGTACGTCGAGCGTTTTCCGCACGAAGGCTGCGGCTACGTCACGGAGGCGATCGACGCAGCGTTTCCGGAGCGCGGGCGTACGGACTTCTTCGAGGCTTGGGTCGCGGAGTTGCCATCGGGGCGTCGGGGCTCGTCTAGAAGAGCCGGCGTAACCGCTGCGGCGCGTCGGACCAGCGCGCAATGAGAACGTCGCTCGCACTCAAGTTGCTCGTGCGCGCGAAATACGTCGTCTTTACGGCGAAAGAGACGAGATACGTCAGAGTGTTGGCAGCCGCGGCGCCTGCGATTCCGGCATGCAAGACGCCCGCATAGGTCGCGGTTCCGCAGATCGTGAGCGAGAGCGTCTCGAAACCGAGTAGCAAGCCCGGCCGCCCGAGACGCGCGGCGATCACGAATGACAGAAGCTGGTCTGCGCTAAAACAAACGATGCCGGGCAGCATCAGCCGAAGCGGTAGACCCGCCTCTGCGAACGCGTGGCCGTAGACGAGCGAGATCAGAGAGGGACCGACGGCGAATAGGACCGCGGCCAAGATGACCTGAGTGATGAGGAGGCCGCGAATGATTCGAGCGACGAGCGCGGTCGCCTCCGGAGCATCGAGTACGGCGACGCGACCGATCGTCGCCCACGTGATCGAATTGCTCACCTGGAACATCAGTTCTGCCGTCGCGACTGCGAGCGTGTAGATGCCGAACTCTCGCTTCGATGCGAGCGCGAGAACGATGAAGACGTCCACACGGCGCGCGAGAAACGTCGCAAGCTGCGAGAACGTCGACTTGCTCGCAAACCCCGCAAGGACGCGTAGATGGCGCAGCGACGGGCGCTGCGGCGATCCGCCGAAAAAAGCCGAGACGCCTATCGTCGCCCAGAGGGCGCCGAGGACGATGCCGAGCGACCAGAGACCGAGCACGAATCCGAGCGGCGCGTGAAAGAAGGAGACGGCGACGGCGCCGGCGAGGCTCGACCCGGCGCCGAATGTCGCCGTATTGCGGACGTTGAGCGTCTCGATGCGGCCGTACATCGCCCACAAAAGATTGACGGCTTGCAAGTACACGACTGCCGGAAACGCGATCGCAACGAATGGATACGCGAGCTGTCCCGGTGCGCGCAGCGCCATGACGACGAAGAAGAGGCCGGCGGGGAGGCTCACGCTCGCGATCAGGACGAGTGTCGCCCCCCACAACTCGCGCGCCGTCGCGGTCCCGCCGCTCGTGCGCTCGAAGGCGTATGCCGAGCGAATTCCTTCGCCGACGGCCGTGGCGATCGTGACGAGCAGTTGTGCGAAAGAGAAGATGCCCTTGCCGACCGGGCCGAAGGTTCGCCCGAGTACGATACCGAGCAGCACCTGCGAGAACTGGCCACTCAACAGAGAGACGAAGCTGTGGGCGATGGTACGCGTGAGGCTCCGGGGAGCGGCCGGCGGCTCCGTCGTCAGGTTCTAGCCGGCGGCGTCGTGGAAGAAGACTTCCGCTGCGGTCTTCACGAGGATGAGCGCGTCCATGTACGGCGACCAGTGCTCGAGGTAGAAGAGATCGTAACTCAAGCGCTCGCCGATCGCCGAGGTGTCGACGTCGCGTTTCATGTACACGTGCGACCATCCGGTGATACCGGGCCGCACGAGATGCCGCTCGTCGTAACGCGGCAGCATCCGGCGGAACTGCGCGACGTAGAAGGGCCGTTCCGGCCGCGGACCGACGAGCGACATGTTGCCACGCAGAACGTTGAAGAGCTGCGGCAATTCATCGAGCGACGACCGGCGTAAGAACTTGCCAATACGCGTCACGCGGTTCTCGCCCGACTTCGCCCAGATGGGACCGGTCTTCGCCTCGGCGTCCGTGCGCATCGTGCGGAACTTGACGATCTTGAACTCGCGCCCGAGGCTACCGACGCGAACCTGCCGGTAGAAGACGGGCAGTCCGGAGTCGAGCGCGACGACGGCGGCGATCAGCGCGAAGAGCGGCGCGAGGACGATCAGGGCCGGCACGACGAGCGCGAGGTCGACGACGCGGCGCAGCGCTTGGACGAGCGGCGTGCAGATCAGCAAACTACGCGGATAGATCAGCGCGAGGCTGCCGTCGCGGTCGATCCGCAGGTCGCAGGCGTGCGGCCGAATCCGGAGCGGGCTGTAGGCGAGCTTGATGCCGCGGGGCTCCGTGATGCGGAGGATGGCGGGCACGAGATCCGGCGGGAGAGCCTCCGTGACGATCAGCGTGTCGCACTCCCACGCGATCGCCTCGCTGAGCCATTCGAGCCTTTCGAGATCGCGATCGGTCGCGATCATGGCGAGGCGGCCGTCGAACTCTTCGACCGGGATGCGCAAGACGTGGTCTTTCGTCGTGAGCGCGAGCTCCGAGGGAATCGCGGCGACGCGGGCGGACGATCCGACGACGGCCACGCGGCGAGGCGCCTGCGGCGAGAGCCAACCGCGCAGCGCGTAGACGCCATAGCGACCGGCCGCGATGCCGGTGAACGCGAGGCCGATCGCGCCGAGGGAGACCTCGCGGAAGGGAGTGAGCGCCGGCGTGAGCAGCGCGATCGTGAGTGCCGGAAATGCCGCGAGCAGTCCCGCCGCAATCGACGCGTAGACTTCGTCGCGCGCAGCCATCGCGAAGGTCCGGCGATACATGCCCATGCGGTAGAAGAGCCAGATCCAGAGGCCCGCACCGAGCAGCATGGGCGAGGTCGCTCCCGAGTCCTGGGCGATCGTCGTGAAGGCGGTGTGTGAGATCGCGAGCATCGCGACGAGTGAGAGCGCGAGCATGGTCGCGTCGCTGCCGAGCAAGAGCAACGAGAGGCTCGGGGAATAACGCCCGGGCAGAGGCCGTGACCGGATACCGGAGGATCGAAACCCCAGGGTCGTTTCGACGCCACCGGGCTGCGCGGTAATCATCTCACTCCGAATGGTAACGTGCGAGTCATCACTTGACGAGGCGCAAACGAGAAGGGAACGGTAAGGGTTCCGTTAGGTCCTTGGGCCCACGTCCGAACCTCCCTGCTGAGAGTTCGGTCAATCACCGAAGCCTGTGAAGGTGAGTCCCGCATTTTCGATCGTCGTGCCGGCCTTCAACGAAGAGTCCGGTCTCGCGAGGGCCCTCGAGCGTATCGTCGCCTTCATCGAACGCTGCGGCGAACCGGCCGAGGTGATCGTCGTCGACGACGGCAGTAGCGACCGCACGCCGGCGATCGCCGCCGGCGCCGCCGCTCGCAATCCCGAGATCGTGCGCGTCATTCGCCACGATCCGAATCGCGGGCTCGCCGCAGGGATCCGTTCCGGCGCCGAGGCGGCGCGGGCGCCGATCGTCGTCGTCCTCGATGCCGACCTGAGCTATGCCCCGGAGACGATCCCGCCGATGCTCGCCGCGCTCCGCGAAGGCGGGGCCGCGATCGCCATGGCTTCACCGTACATGCGCGGCGGCCAAGTCTCCCACGTCCCGCTCGATCGCCTGATCGCAAGCCGCGGCGCCAACTTGATCCTGAGCGCGTGCACGTTCGGGCGTCTCAAGACGTTCACCGGTATGGTGCGGGCTTACCGGGTCGAGGTGTTGCGGGACTATGCCGGACGCACGCGGGCCGGCGAATTCAACTCATGGCTCGTCGCGGAGGCGCTGCGCGATGGCTATCGAATTCTGGAAGTGCCGGCCCATCTGAACTGGCCGCCCGAACGGTATGAGGCAGCCCCTCGCATCGGTACATCAAAACTTATCACTCGCGCCCTTGCCGTTCTGCGTACGGCTCGTATACTGTTAGCAGTGTCGGTACGCGGCGTTTCGCTGCGGGGCCGATAGGACCAAAGACCTATCCCTACGAAGAAGCGTCCGGCGAGAGGCTCGAATCCAAGAGCCGCTTTCAAGAACGTCTTCACTCCCGAGAGGCCAAGCATGATCGTCAATTTGTACGTCGACCATCTGATGAAGACGTCTCCGGCTTCGGCGGAGGAGTTTTGGAATGCGACGCGCGAGCATCCGCAGGTCTTTGCGATGGCCGCTCATCAGGTCGGACTCACGGGCCCGGAGTACGCGGAGTTCCGGCAAGACCTCCTCGCCGGCAAAGCGATCTTCGTGAAGCTGCCCCGCCACCTCGACGCCATGTCGGGTCAGCGTCGCGGTTACGTCTATGCCGTCAAGCAGGCCGTCGTTCCGTCCACCGGTGTTCTCGGCTGGGAAGTGACGCTGCGGGACGGCGCGCAGGTCTACGTCCCGCAGGTCTGCGGCAATATCTCGCTACTGCGTCCCGCGCCCGGCACGGCCGTCGCATATCACGCACCGAAGAAGCACGGTCGCGTCTCGCCGGTCGTCTATCGCCCGACGGCGGTCGACGTCGAAGCTCCCGCCGCCTCCGTCGGCACGGCCGCGGCCCCCGTCGCTCCGGCCGGCGTCGTCGCCTACGTGCCGGCCGAAGCCGTCGCGGCGCATACGGCGCTGAGCCCGCTCTACGCACTGCCGCTCATCGGTGGTCTGATCGCGGGTCTCACGCACGGTGGCGGATCGACCACGCCCACGGATCTGCCGCCGTGCTCGCAGGGCTCGAACGCCCAGGGCATGTGCTCGAAGTAACGCTCGCTTCCCGGTAACGACGAACGAGCCCGCCGCGAGGCGGGCTCGTTCTTTTCTCGAGAGAGCGAGAGACCCCGCCGAAGCGGGGTTTCATCTGTGGAGATGAGGAGGCTCGAACTCCTGACATCCAACTTGCAAAGCTGGCGCTCTACCAACTGAGCTACATCCCCGGAATTCCTGAGGTTTGAACGTGCACCGCGTGGGCCGTCGGCGACTCGATTCTTCACATGCCCGCGAACAGCCTCGTCGGGTGGCGACCGCGTGAATCGCGACCGCGTCTTCGCGGCCTTCGTCCTCCTCGCTCTCGCCGTGTTGCTCGGCGTAACGACCGCGAGGGCCGCGCACGACGACGCCTTCGCGCGGAGTGACTTCCTCGCGTTCTACTGCGCGGGCCGTGTCTCGAACGCCGGGGCGGATCCGTATCGCACGGAGCCGCTGGCGGCCTGCGAACGGGAGACCCAGACGGCGCTGCACGCCGCAAGGGCCGATCGCTTCACGACGGTCGACCCGGCGCCGCTGCCGCAGACGACGCTCCTCGCCTTCCGCGTCTTCGCGACGCTTCCGTACCCGCTCGCCGCTCGACTCTTCGCCGTGCTCGTGCTGCTCGCAGCCGCCGTCTCGGTCCTGGCGCTGGCACGTTCGGTCGCGCTCCCCTGGTGGGCGATCGCAGCCGCGCTCGCCCTCGGTGATTTCGGACTCAACGCGATCTTCGGTCAACTTCCGCCATTCGGTATCGCGGCCGTCGCGCTGACCGGTTGGGCCCTCGTGACGAAGCGGCCGCTCCTCGCCGGCGCGATCGTGCCCGTCGCCCTGATCCAACCGAACATCGGGCTCGCCGCCGTTCTCTCCGTGCTGCTCTGGGTGCCCCGTGCGCGCGTGCCGGCGCTCGCCGGCGCCGTCGCCTTTCTCGTGCTCGGATGGATCACCGGCGGGCCGGCCTTGACGCTCGAGTACGCGCGGCACGTCATTCCGGCGCAAGCCCTCGCCGAAGCGACGTCGGAGAACCAGTTGAGCCTCACGTGGCTGCTGTGGTTCTTCGGGACACCGGAGACGCTCGCGGTCCGGATCGGGGCCGTGCAAGGGGTCGTCGTCGTCGCGGCGTCGGTCGCGATCGCCGGCCGGCTCGCCGCGACCCTGGACAACCCGGCGGCGATCGTCTTCGCTCCCGCGGCCGCGACGGTCGTGCTCGGCGAATACGTCCACGCGAACCAGTTCGCGTATGCCGTGCCGCTCGCGCTCCTGCTCGCGGCAACGCCCGGGCGCCCGTCGCGGCTCGCGTGGCTCGCGCTCCTGCTCTTCACGCTGCCGTTCTACCGCGAGGCCGGCTTCGTCGTGCTCACCGGTGTCGCGCTCATCGCCGTTGCCGCGCGCTTCGCCGCTCGGGCGGAGCGCGGGTACGCCCGCGCGTGTGCGACCGCGATCGTCGTGTGGGCGGTCGCCGTGCTCGGGCTCGCGTCGCTCCCGACCCGACCGACGCACGCGCCGAGCGACGTCGCGAGTTATCTCGCGACGGGTGCGGACGTCTCGTTTGCCTCGAGCCGGATGGGTGCGGACGGTCGTCGCAATCACGACTTCGAAGCATCGTCCGTGAGAGAACTCGCAACGAAAGTGCCGCCATGGATCGGGCTCGTGCTCCTTCTCGTCATCACGGCACGAACGGCACGCGGGTCGCGGGAGCGCTGCCGGTGAGACGGCCGTGGATCACAAAGCGGTCGCTTCGGCGATCGTCGTGCTCCTGATGATTCTTTGCGTCGCTCTCCGCGGATTCGATCGACGAGCGGCTCTTCACGAACGACGAAGGGACGACGGAGGTGCACGTCAGCGGTCACGCGATCGCCGAATTCCTCGAGGAACTCGCAGACGGTGCGACGTTCCGAAACGAGGGCCTCGCGCTCGTGCTTTGTCAAAAAGTCGGCCGTTTCGCTCGGCGTCGAGCCGTACACGATTACCCGCTCGCGCGAACCGTCCCTGAGACTGACCATTGCGCGGCCCTGATACGATCGCGAGGCCTTACGTCAGCCGACGCCGCGCGGAAGTACCCAAAAATAATTCTCGAATCTCGCGCGGTTATCACATCATTTCGCAATTTAGTTGGTGACTAAACCTTATCGACAAGACTTTTCAGGTATTCGAAATACGCGTTCGTAAAGGTTTAAGATGTTTCGCAATTTCTTTTTAGAAATAGAAACGTTGAGGTAGAGGACGAATGATGAGGTGACATGATATCGCGTTCGAAAGACCAAAACTTCTGTAAGTAGTCTCTCCATGTGCACCTCTATCCAAATCGAAGCGGAAACTTCGTCCGTAACGCGTTCGTAATTCGTATGACCGAAAGCCCTCAGTAATCGAGTACGTGCCTGTTCCGACCGTTTGCCAAGTAAACGTAAGGTCATCATGCAGGGTCAGCTTCGAGCGTCGCACACCGCCGTGTTCGTGTTGCGCGATGCAGGAGTAGTCTGCTTCTGATGGTGCTGCTGGTATAGCAGTTGTCATAGAGGCGGGTAACAACGTCAGAAGAGTCGTGAAAAACATTGTCGGTACTTGTACGACCGTTTGGTTTGGGCTCTTCGAGAGATCAGGTGGCTGGGCATAAGTCAAGTCCCCCGCAATGGAACATGATCGCCCGCTCGAAGCGGCTCGCGCTACGGAAGCCGCGCGCACGAAACGTAATCAGTTGAATGCGGCTGTTGATGCTTTCGGATGCTGCGTTCGTGATCGGCATTTCGATGTACGTGAGA